>OOBO01000489.1_pt1 | contig 35284 bp, 33 predicted proteins | sample 1671031 | NCBI WGS metagenome assembly OOBO01 (sample SAMN06348115, study PRJEB24527) | human gut metagenome | biome: human gut; feature: ankylosing spondylitis patient; material: feces | host: Homo sapiens | place: China | collected 2015-10 | reverse complement strand
AATCTGCGGTACCAAAACACCGCTACAGGCGGTACCAAATCACCGATATTATCAGCATCGTCATCATGAACATCTACGACTTCCTCATGAACTCCAGCAACCTTGCACTCTGACCCATCAGCCCGTAAACAAGAAAAAGGGGCCTCTGCCAAGCCTCCCGTCAGCAGGGAGAATCATTAGCAGAGGCGCCTTTCCTTTGATCCTTATCTCACCGCTTACTCCAGCACCAGCACACGGCTGCTGCCTTCGTTGGCTGTGAGCACGTTCAATCCTATCTTCATCAGGTAGTCACCCGAGTACTGCTTGCCGTTGCATTCGAGATGCGACTTCGCACCAGGCATCAGGTTGGTCTCCCTCACCGTATATACCTTCATGGGATCCAGCCCCTGCAGGCGCACGTTCATGGGAGGCTCCTTGTAGCGGGGATGAAGGTCATAGGCAAAGAGCACAGCACGCTGCTTGTCCTTCGACACATAGTTGATGGCGCAATGGTCAGTCTCATAGGGCGATACCAACCTGTACTGGTCACCTTCCAGTATGACGGGTTTCAGGTCGTTGTAGTTCTTCACCGCCTGCTGCACGAACTTATAGTCATTCTCCGAGAGTGACTTCAGGTCGATATCAAAACCCAGTTTGCACGAACTGCACACGTCGGTGCGGAACTTCACACTGGCGCGTCGGTTCCAGTTGGTCACGTGCGAACCCATGGTCTTTGTCGGGAAGAACTTCGAGAGGCTCCACTGGATGTACAGGCGCTCATAGGGGTCGGTATCGTCTGAGCACCAGAACTCGGTGAAGTACTTGAGCACCTCGTAGTCCATACGCGCACCGCCACCCGAACAGAGCATCATGGGCAGGGTGGGATACTTCTCGTGTATGCGTGTGAGCACATTATATATTCCACGCACGTGGTCGATGTAGAAGTTGCCCTGCTCCTTCTTGTGATAGGGCGAATAGATGTTGGTGATCACGCTGTTGCAGTCCCACTTGAAGTAAGCCACCTCGGGATTCTCCGTCATGATGCGATCTACGATACCATACACGTAATCCTGCACCTTGGGGTTCGATATGTCGAGCACCAGCTGATTGCGGTAGTAGTAAGTTTCCCGGTTGGGCTGCATGATGACCCAATCGGGATGCTTCTCGAAGAGCTCGCTCTTGGGGTTCACCATCTCTGGCTCTATCCATATGCCGAACTTCACGCCCGCCTTCTTTGCATCCCTCACCAGTCCGGGTATTCCGTCGGGCAGTTTGTCCTTCGTTGCCTCCCAGTCACCCAGTCCGGCATGGTCATTCTTGCGCGGGTACTTGTTGGCAAACCATCCGTCATCGAGCAGGAACATATCCACTCCCAGGTCCTTTGCATCCTTCATCAGTTCAGCCAGACTCTGCTGGTTGAAGTTGAATCCGGTGTTCTCCCAGTTGTTGAGCAGGGTCATTCTGTCGCCCGTACCCATGTTCACCTGATACAGTCTGGCCCAGTCGTGCAGGTTGCGCGAAGCCTCTCCCACTCCGTTCTCACTCATCGCGAAGATGAATTCAGGAGTGGTGAACACCTCTCCCGCCTTCAGTTTGTAGTCCGAAGCATAAGGATTGATGGCAGGAATCACACGCAGCGCTCCCACGTTATCCACCTCGAAGGTGAAGCGGAAGTTGCCTGTCCATCCTATTGTACCCAGCATCACCCGTCCCTCATTCTCTCTGGCAGGCGCATCGAATCCCAACTCGAAGAAAGGCTCCTCCTGCATGGCAGCACGTGTACCCAGTTTCGTATCCACTATCTTCTTGCCCGAGATCAGTTGGGTTGTCTCCGGCTGACCCTCCTTGGCCCAGTCGCTGTGGTAGGTGGTCACAAAATACTTCGCGCTCTTGAAGTAAAGCATTGTCGAGGCGTAGCGCCACAGCGTGATGGGTGCCTTCTCCTTGTGCGTCACCTCGCTCCATGCCTTTATCACGCTCTGCTTCGGGTAAGCCACATAGTGCAGTTTCACCGTCACGGGATACTCCTTGTCGGCCAGAGTGATGATAGTCTCAGCGCCACCCTCCACAGGCTTCTGCTCCACCGACTGGAAATACAGATAAGTAGTCATGTTTCCGTCAGCATGCGTGATAGCCAGAGCCGGCTCAAAGAAGTCCTCGGCACCCGAAGTGGCACACACCTCATGCCTACGCTGGCACACCGCCCCGTCCGAAGCGGCATACACATCCCACTTCAGTTGGTCATAGTCAGTGGCGTTCTGCAACTTCTCTCCCAGATACACCTGATAGAGTCTCCCCTTGGGCGACACCTGCATCACCAGGTCCGTCTTCCCTGCTGCCACACGGATGGTCTTCTGTGCCAGAGTCACCATGGCAAACAGACACAGAGCGGCAATCGTCACGATAGTCTTTCTCATCTTATATAATATATAGGCTTAATCGGTTTCTTGCAGTTTAGTTCTCTCTTCACCATGCAAAGATACGAAATTCTACAAGAAAAAGCAAGAGGGGGAACAAATACCACTACTCTAATTATGAATTTCGAATTTTGAATTATGGATTGCCCTCTTTCTTTAGATGACGTAAAAAGTCATCCAACCCAATGACCTCGAGTCCAGGAAAATCCTTCCATTTGATGACATCGTAATGATGGTCTTCTGTAACAACATAACGAGCCCCTGCTGTGATAGCACAATCCACGAACTTATTGTCATCAGGGTCAGCCTCAATCAAATTGAAATCAAAATAAACTATCCCAAACTCTGCGGTATGGACTTCTTGACGACACACTCTGTATGAGACAATTCGTATCAAGGACTATCCTATCCATGCACTCCTACTTCTTCAACAAAGCATGCAGATCCTGATGTCTCAACTCATCCATCTTAGCTTGATTCAACTTGCCAGATTCCCAAAGAGCATCCAGACACATGTCAGCCTTCTTTCGGAAATACTCGCTCAGCACAGCTTTCACCTCCAAAAGTCTCTCCTCCGAACCGTCAAAAGCAAACATCTTCAACAAATGCTGCTGAACAGGATTAAAAATCGTAGCCTCCATGATGATTCCTCCTATATGTTTATCTGTCACAAAAGTAGCACCTTCCCTCGAAACCACCAAACAAAATCCGTAAAATCTGTGTTCAAGAAAACAACCCATCACACATCAACATCAATTTCCGTGTTCCCCCAAAATAAAATCCGTGCTATCCGTGTAATCCGTGTTCAAAAAAACCTACCCATCACGCATCAATATCAATCTACGCATTCCCCAAAAACAAAATCCGTGCTATCCGTGTAATCCGTGTTCAGCCCCCTACCCATCACGGAATCCAAGAGACAATCCGTGTTCTACCTCACACATTCCACCCAATTCAGCATCACCTCCCCATCCCTGTATTGCGTTATCTGCAGGTTATGGTTCACGTGAGTATCGCCGCTGTCATCGTTGGGAGCCACCAGGAAATAAGAGAAATCATCGCTGCGTCGCAGCACACGGTAACTGTTTCGTGGTCTGTCCTTCAGGAACAGACGGTCATCTATCACACAGATGTTCCCGTCTGCACGCACCTGCCAACCCCTCAGCGGCACACCAGCCATACAGCGTATGTTACGCACAAAAAACACGTCACCCTCACGCAGCAACCTCACAAACCCACGCTCCAGCTTTTGCGGCTTCACATAATGAATCGTATTCGTCATCGAGTCCAGCCAGAACTCACGCGCATCCCCCTCACGCAGCAAGCCCACTCTTCTCCTTATATAATATATGCCGTCGCCCAAGTCCGTCACCACCTCGAAACACCTCTCACGCTCTGCATCCGTGTAAGCCAGCAGGTTCATCCGCCGCACTCCCACCGCTCGCCAGGCATCCAGCCACTCCTGGTTCGTTCTCATCCACTGGGCATAACACCCATCCACCTCACTCTGGTTGCTCACCATCCTGAGCGGTTGGTCACCTCCCGCCTGCACATAGCTCCTCCCCTCATCATCCTGGTACAGGCGCAGCCCGCTGTTCCTCAGTTCATCCACCAGCCTATACACCTTCCCAGGCTCATTCCATGGGATGAATCGCTGCTTCCATGCCAGTCCGCTGCCCACCTGCATCTCCAGTGTCTTCACCGTCAGCCACGAATGCTCGTTGATCACAGGCGAACAGATGCGCGGAAACAGACGTTTCCCGTCCTCCGTGCAGAACTCTATCCCCATCAGCACAGCCGTCTGTGGGCGCTTATGGAAGTGCAGTCCGCTCTTCAGATCCACCCAAAGCCATCTGTCCGCAGACTGCTTGCGGCAATAAGCCCAACCGTCCTCATGCAGTTCCACCTCCCGGTATCGGCACTCCAGCACCCACTTGCCAGCCTCATCCTTCACACCTTTCTGCCCCTGCTCATTGGCACACATCCGGTAGGAATGACCCTTGCGCACCAACTCCTCATGACGTACTATCCGCATCATCTCCCCTTCGCTGCTCCCACAGCTCGTCAGACAGTCCATCTCCCCCATGCGGCTGTAGAGCATCACGCTGGCCTTCCGCCACTCATCGCCCCCCTCCTCTCTTCCTTCAAACAGCCTCTGCCAGTCGTGCTGCGCCGATGGCAGACCGAACCGCTTGTACAGTCCCACATTGTCCAGCACCACACAATACCCTTTACCCTCGGCTACCCGCAACCCACGGCCAACCATCTGCAGATACTTTGTGAGCGAAAGGGTCGGACGGGCCAACTGCACAAACTCCACATCCGGGCAGTCAAAACCCTCGCTGAACAGATCCACACTCACCAGCACCCTTATATCCTCACCATTTCTGAAGCCGTCTATCAGTTCCCCTCGCACATCATCCGGCGTATTACTGCTGATAGCCACCGCCTTTATCCCGTGTTCACGGTAATAGTCTGCTATATGTTCCGCATGCTCAATGCTGATGGCATACACCACCCCTTTCTTCTCCAGAACATACTCCCTCACCGTCTGGTACAGCCGTTCGATGCTCGGCCGCACATCCAGCCGCTCGCTCAACTCCGCCAGCACATAATCCCCATCAGCCCCTCTCCTCTGCAGAGAGTCGATGGCCAACTGGTCGGCACTGTCAGGTCTGATGGAGTAATAGTCATACACGCTCAACCGCCCCTCGGCGATAAACCTCTCAATGCTCCACGACGTGAGCAGCACGTCAAACAAGTCTCCGAATCCTTTCCCGTTCAGTCGGCACGGAGTAGCCGTCAGTCCCAGTTTCTTCGCCTCTGGGAAAGCATCCATCACCTCGGCATACGTCTCAGCCAGAGCATGATGCGCTTCATCTATCACTATCATCCCCGGCTCCTCCTTCATCTCCTTGTAGTGTCTCGAGAGCCATTGCACAGACATCACCCTTATGCCGTTCTCCTCCAGACTGCCTAGCACAGCATCCCCATTCCCGAGAACCCTTCCCAGTGTCCCCTTTATCTGCTCCACCAGCTCCCTTCGGTGCGCCACTATCCACACAACCCTCCGAGGCAACCGCTCCAAGAACCCCTTCACCACCGAAGCCAGCAGCACCGTCTTCCCCGTTCCCGTAGGCATCTGTGCCATCACCGCCTGATGCGTCAAGAGCGCCCCCTCAATACGCCCCCTCATCTCCCGCTGATAGTCAAACAACTCCACCACCAAAACAATAATTATAAATTTAATTGAGTTAAGAATTTTGGATTAAGAATTAAGAATTGCCTCCGTGTTCTCACCCACCTCAAAATTCATAATCCTTAATTGAAAAAAATCCGTGCTATCCGTGTAATCCGTGTTCAAACCCCTACGCATCACGGAATCATAATTCAAAATTCATAATTCTTAATTGAATCTGTGGTCTCAATGCAGAAAATTTGCAATCCATTTCATTTTCCTCCAAATAAAGCATTATCTTTGCAATGCGTTGCAAAAATTAGAAGCATATGATAGAACGTTCGGAATACATGTCTATCCTCAAGCGTTGGAGAGACAAACGGGTCATCAAAATTGTCACAGGCATACGTCGATGTGGCAAATCCTCCCTGTTAAGGATGTTCCAAGAGCACCTCATCCAGAGTGATGTGAGCGATTCCCAGGTGCAAGCCATCAACTTCGAGGATATCGACAACGAACCCTTCCTCGATTACCACACGCTGTACAGCCACGTCAAAAGCCACCTTCAAGACGGTCAGATGAACTACCTCTTCTTCGATGAGATACAGATGGTGCCCAATTTCCAGAAGGTCATCAACAGCCTCTTTCTGCTTGACAACGTGGATATCTACGTGACCGGTTCCAATGCCTACCTTCTGTCTGGCGAAATTGCAACGTTGCTCACTGGAAGATATATTGAGATACACCTGTTGCCGTTTTCCTTCAGCGAATACCTCCTGGCACAGCCAACTCCTGTCAGTACAGAAGAAGCCTATCGCGAATACATAGAATTCGGAGCTTTCCCATACGTTGTCCAAATCAAGGACAATGCCGAGATGGTAAGAGAATACCTCAACGGACTCTACAATACCATTGTACTGAAGGATGTTGTTGACAGGAAGAAGATTGCCGACACCATGATACTCCAGAGCATCGTGCGCTTCCTTGCCGACAACATCGGCAACCTGTCAGTCATCAAGCGCATCAGCGACACGATGACCTCTGTTGGCCGCAAGATAACGTCCCACACGGTAGAGAATTATATTGGAGCACTCCTTGACTGCTACATCTTCTACTCCGTCCCACGCTATGATGCCAAGGGCAAACAGCTTCTCAAGACAGGCATGAAGATATACCTGGCCGACATCGGCCTTCGCCGCATCATCTGTGGATCCAAGGGTGGCGACATGGGCCACATCCTGGAGAACATCATCTACCTCGAACTCTCTCGTCGTGGCGGTGAGATATACGTTGGCAAGGTAGGCGATGCCGAGATTGACTTTATTGTAATGTCCAACGGTCAGAAGAAATACTACCAAGTGTCACTGAGCGTGAGAGACGAGAACACTCTGCAACGCGAACTCTCCCCTCTTTCCTCCCTATCCGACAGCTTCCCCAAGTATCTCATCACCTTAGACAACGATCCCGTATGCTATCACAACGGCATCAAACAAATCTACGCCCTCGACTGGCTGACAGGAAAAGAAGACTAAAGAACAGAGCATCACAAATCATGCTCTGATTAAGAACTCGCTCTAATTATGAATTTTGAATTAAGAATTAAGAATTGCCTCCGTGGTTCAGGCCAGCCACAACCTCGAAATTCATAATTCATAATTGAATAAGTGTTCCCCCCACCTCATAATTCAAAATTCTCAATTCATAATTGAATAAAATCCGTGCTATCCGTGACATCCGTGTTCACCCCCCTACGCACCACACTTTAAACGACTCTCTGTGTTCCCCCAAATAAAATCCGTGCTATCCGTGAAATCCGTGTTCAACAAACCTACGCATCACGCTTTACATGACTATCTGTGTTCCCCTTTCACCTTACAATCCTCTTTCTCCAGAAGAAATGCCAGATTCTGAAGAAAGGTTCGCTCAGAGCCTCTTCTGGAAAATACCTCACCAAACGCATATCCCTGTATAGCCGTTGCAAGTTATGTCCAAGAGCGGAATGCCCAAACCAGTTCCGTTTGTCGTACCGTCCAAAGTTGCCAGCCTCCAGCACCTCTTTCAGCACAAGCCTACCACGCTTCACATCAGGAGGCACAATGAGCCTATTATCCTCCAACCCAAAAATCTCCTTCATTATATACATAACGGCACCAGCAAACTCCCACAGTCCCAACCGCCTCAGTTCATCCTGCAAAAGCCGCCTGTCCACCCCATCCGCATTCCCACCAATCCTATCCGTGTAATCCGTGAAATCCGTGTTCAATAAAAAACCATCCCCATCCACATTCCCACCAATCTTATCCGTGTTATCCGTGAAATCCGTGTTCAATAAAAAACCATCACCATCCGTGTTCCCACCCAAATCCGTGTTCTTCAGAACAAAGAAGTAGTCCAGCAACTGCCTCAGTCCTATCCCCTCATTCATCAGATGCGTGAAGATATGCGTCAATTGGAAGATCAGGTTGAACTCCGCTTTGGGAACAGCCACCTCCCTCAGTTCACCTAACTTCACCTTATGAGCGAACTGTTCATCCATCACCCGCTCATAATACCCCTGCAAGCGCCTGTTGTGCCTGAAGCAGAATAAAAAACTGGGGCGAAAATGAACCTCCACTTCCACCCCATTGTACTCAGGAAAACCGATATGATGATAACAGACCTTCTCATCTGGCGAGAGCGAGCGAACGAAGGATACCACCTTTCTGTCACCACCATCCACCCACAGGTCAATATCGCCAGGCGTCCGTTCCATACCAGGAGGATAGAGCAACGCATTTCCTTGCCCTTTCAGCACACATGTTCTGAAGCCCTTCCGCCCGAACCACTCAGCAACCTCCACTGCCGCTTTGTCCAGCCTTGCATTCGCTTTCCTGAGAGTTTGGTTCTGAGCCATCCATTGGAACAGCAACCCTTTATCCATCCCCACATCCGCAGGCAATCTCTTTATACCATCAAAGAGAACGCCCACCAGACATTGCTTCCTTGCCATTGCATACAGCACCCTCCAGTCAGCCCCCTTCAGCGAAGAAGGCACTTCCTGCACCGTACCGATGCAAAACCTCAGAAACTCAAAGAAAATCCTCTGTTGTTGTGACAACATTATCATATCATTATCTCCGTTTCACACAGCCCTATAACTCATCCAGAAGAGCATCCCACATCTCGCCAACCCTGCTTTGGTGTTCCTCCATCTTCTGCTGTCGCTCCATTTTCTTGGAAAAGTAATCCATCATCACCACTATTTCGTCCGCACTATACCCAGTATCTTCCGAAATCCGTTCTATATCAAACTTATTGTCATGCCTCTTCATCCAGAGGAGAATCTTCCTGATTGAGCGCGGATAAACTATCACAAGAGGGTTCTCTGCATTCATCCAAGACGGTATTTTGGTTTCTCCCACATTGACTGCACCAGGCTCCAGGAAATCCACATCCTCTTCCTTATTCACTTCATATTTGGACAAAACCTGATGCTCCTGTCTCCCAAGATTCCACACACTGCGGTCATGATTCCATATCATATCCAGAATCTGGCGTTTCGCCATCCAATATTCAATGAATGACAATTCCCCCATCTTCTCTTTCTCTTTCCCTTCATTCAAGTCACCGACGGGCAGACGATGCCGCTTGCAGAATGTGCGAGCTGCCGTCTGGCTCATATAAAAATTTATCAGATAGGGACCCATCAGTGCCTGATAAGGTTCTGTAGGAACATGTGGGCCCAATATTCCCAAAGTCTCATCACGAGTATCGGTCGCCTTATACAGGCTGTAGGCACAATAGCCCAACTTACTTTTCTTTGTGACAATATCCTCACGCTTGAGCGCCAGACATTTATCCAGTGCCCTCCTCAATTTCTCCTCGTGATTAGGAGCCAACTTACATCCCATTTGTCCTACCGACATGCGCCAAACCACAGACATCCAGAACAGATAAGGAATCTCTGGCGGATAATCATTCACCCTTCCTTCCAAGATGTCGGAATAATACCCCTCTATTATCCCCAGTCGGTTTTCGCAGTCTTTGCAGAACACATAGTCTCTGGTCAGAGCATTGACCTTTTTGTTTTCCTCCTCTATCTCTTCATCCGTAAAACTATGCCCAAGCAATTCTCTCACTGTATCATCATACACCTCGTGACCAAAGAAGCGCTCTTTATGACCTTCCGACAGATTATCCACATCCACCACCACCTTTTCCCTGCTCTTGCTGCCGTCATACGAGAACGTTTCTGCAATCAGCAGATGAGGAACCATGTGCGACCCTTTCTTGTCGGCCGGACTCTTTCTGCACAGGAAACACTTGCATTGGCCCGGTCTCTCCGCTATTGGCTTATGAGTTGTAGTCATTGCCTCAGTAAAGAAACTCTGAGTATGCTTTATTACCCTTTCCACAATCTTTACCAATGGCACTTTTTCCGCATCTGTCCATTGGGGAAAGTGTTCTGTGTCCATCTTGAACTTTTTGAGAAGCTGACCAAATCGCACGCTGATGTCAATAGGAGAACCGCGCATGATATGCAGATCCAGCAAAGTGGCAAGGCAATCCAATTGCAGTCTGCACATTTCTGGTGTATAGTCTTCATCACAATCCACCACAAAATTAGCTTCAAAACAATCACACATATCCCTACCGCGCTTCTCTGCAAGACTTCGGTCTCCTTCAGAAATCGCCTGCTTGGTTGCATCAACTGCCGAATACAGCAAAGACAAATCCGCTTTCATTGAGTTTCCATTCTTTTAATCCACACTTCTATCCCACACAGAAACCGAGAAGGATTTCAGTTTCAGCCATTTTCTGCTCTCTGCAAGAACACACGTATTTCTCTCCTTCGAAGAAACCAATGTTGTCGTATTCATCCATATCCTTCTATGATGTCTTAACACAGCACAATGCTTATGAATAAGACAAAGATAGCTCTATATTCCCAACAACGACTCTTTTCTGCAAAAGAAAACGAGAAGGAGAGATGTCACGAACATTCTGCCACTCTCCACCTTCTTCGTCACAGCCATTCTGTTTGAATCTACATCCATGGCAGAAGGGCTTAATATCAGCCAATATTCATTTGCAGTACTTGTTCGATGATTGGAGCCATATCGAAATACTTGTATTGCCCCAATCGTCCTCCAAAGATAACGTTCTTTTCGTTTGCTGCCAACAGACGATATTCTTCTGCCAACTTGTTGTTGCGCTCATCGTTCACAGGATAATATGGTTCCATACCCTCCTTGAACTCTGTAGAATACTCTTCGCTAATCACGGTCTTAGGCCAGTCATACACCTCTGCACCAAACATCTCGAAATGCTTGTGTTCTATCACACGAGTATATGGCTTTTCGTGTGATGTGTAGTTCACAACGGCATTGCCTTGATAATTAGGCACGTCTTCCACTCTTGTCTTGAACGATACTGTGCGCCAATCCAACTTGCCCAACTTATAATCAAAATATTCGTCCAAAGCTCCTGTATATACTAAGGTGTCGGCTATGCCTTTCCATCCATCCTTGTATTCCGACTTGAAGAAATCGACATTCGTCTTGCATTCCACTCCATCAAGCAAACCATCTATAAGCTTATTATATCCACCTACTGGAATACCTTGGTATTTGTCGTTAAAGTAGTTATTGTCAAAGACAAGACGCACTGGCAGACGTTTGATAATAAAGGCAGGCAGTTCCACACATTTTCGTCCCCACTGCTTTTCGGTGTACTCCTTGATTAGCGTCTCAAAGATATCTTTTCCTACCAACACAAGAGCCTGTTCTTCCAGATTCCGAGGTTCTCTTCCACTCAATGCCGCAACAGCTTCTGCTTTCTGCTCTTCAATCTTTGCGAGTGCCTCTTCGGGCGTTGTCACCCCCCACATCTGATAGAAGGTATTCATATTGAAAGGCAGATTGTAGAGTTTGCCCTTATAGTTTGCCACAGGCGAATTGGTATAGCGGTTAAACTCCACAATAGAGTTGACAAACTCCCACACCTGTTTGTTAGAGGTGTGAAAAATGTGTGCACCATATTTATGGACATTGATACCCTCTATATTTTCACAATAAACATTCCCTCCCAAATGAGGGCGCTTGTCTATCACAAGGCATTTCTTGCCTGCTTGTGTTGCACGATATGCAAAAGTAGCCGAAAATAAACCTGCTCCAACGAGTAGGTAATCATATTTCTTTATCATTATGTTTTTATATTAAATAGTGATGGTGTATATTTTGATATGACTGGAATAATAAACTTGAAACAGAGATATACGACAAGGAATGTAGCCAATGCCCAAATTATCGGTTGATGAATCAGTTTCCCCGCTATACGCGCACAAGGTATCAAAACAAAATTATGGAAACAAAGAACTACCAAGGAGTATTTCCCCCAATATTCCACGAATGGCAGCCATTTCTCAAATATAATCGTAAAACAGAGAACTGCCATTGAACCTCCGAGAACCCCAAACAAGAATTGTAAATAAAAACCGTTGTAAGCATTATCTTGCATACTTATTCCCATCCGCAAAAGCACATAAATAAGGATGCCCAAAAACAGCACAGAAGTCGCCAGCCATTTATTCTTTACGAGCTGATCTCCAATATATTTTTTTATCATACATCCCATCATGAGCATAGGACAAGCGACTGCCCCTTGCCCCATAAACAACGGTAAGGTTACCCCAGTTCTTGATAAGTAAAACCCAATGCAACCAAATGCCAAGGAAGCAATTGAAATGATATGCGCCTTTCCTCGACACAATGTTATGATTGTATAGAAAAAAACAAAAGCCCAAAATAAAGCTAGCAAAAACCAAAGTGGACCATTGAAAAATGATTTGCTAAATATTGGGTTAAAGACATTACCCCACTCAAAATCATGTTTCGTTCCAATGCCCATAACAAAAAGAATGAATGAGCTAATGAATGAGAACAAATAGACGACAAGAAAAGGTCTCAAAACAGATTTCACCTTTTTCTTTATGTCGTTTTCTATATTGACACGTTCTATCCGCACAAGATATCCCGACAGTACAAAAAAGAGGGGTACGTAAATACCCGTGATATAGCTATTCAACAATTCGGGGGGGGGCAAATTCAAAAGTATTATTGCCCCAGATGTGCATCCAAACGATCATCATCATTCCCAACCCTTTGGCATCATCCAGAAACTTAAGACGTTTTTTACTTACTTCTATCATATTTCTTTCCTCCAAATTTGGCCGACAAGAATCCTTTAATCTTCTTTCCCCAGTTTTCGTCACCAATCTGCACGAAACCTGTTTCCACATACTTGATTTTATTCTGTTTCAACCATACATCAAGCAGCAGCTCACTCACCCTTCCGAACAAGCGAGCGTCAAATGCAGGCATGTTCTTCACATCTATCTCGTCTTCCAAGGCGAAGAGAATTGGGAAGAGCCATGAACAATACGCATCAAGCAAATCTCGCTTCATGATCATCATGTTGAACATATGTGCTGACGTATGCTTCATCACCTTATCAAACACCTCCACATATTCTGAACATTGCATGCGCAGTATCTCACGTGTCAGTTCCAGATGCTCCAAATCATGCGTATGCTTATAGTGCGAAGCTAACGATTCAATGAAATAATGGCGTTTCTTGGGTAACACCACATCTGCCTTCGAGAGATACGACTCTGCCTCTTCCTTGGTCAAAATGAGCGAATACTTCCATCGGCCGCTTCTGCAAGAGAAATGACGACGATAGTGGACCAAGCCTATGTAATCGGCTTTCACATTCTTCCATCCCCAATAAAGAGCTGTCAATTCGCAGAAATAAGGATTTTTCTCCGAGATATTATCTCCTGTATCATCACCTGTATAGCCGAAATCATCCTTGGCTAAAGCATTGCCTACTCTTACAGGCAAATACATATCATCCATCGGCATATGCGCCTTTTTGTGAGTCGCCACCAAAATCTTTATATCCATCATTCTAAGTCTTTTATTTATTATAGAACCATTCCATCAAAGTGTCAGCGACTATCTTAGCGCTTCCTCTATGCAACGGTTTGAATTCATATGTTCTTGCCTTCTCTATCATAGAAGGCAAATCCTTCTCATCCATACAACAGATGACGCATCCGAGTTCATCCATTTTCTTTGCCACCTGTCCTTGATCATGTACATGCTCTACGCCGTTTCTTCTTGGCAATACAACTACGCGCTTGCCCTTGTCAACAGCCTCACAGATACCACCCCAGCCCCCTTGGAGTACCAAAATGTCTGCTTCGTCCATCAATTGTTGCATCTTCTCTTTCGGGCAAAAATCAAAATGCTCTTTCACATGTGTAAACTCATATTGAGTATAACCCGTCTGCACCACAATGCGTTCATCTGTAGTTGCAGCATACTCATCAGCCGCCTTTGCCATGCGGCTAAAGTCCTGACTGTGCGTACCTAAACTAAATAATATCATAATACTCCAATATATTTTGCATCAGGGAAAACCTTCATCATCTCTGGCCATTGCACACAGAACAAGTCACTATGCTTGTAGGCTCTCTCTGGGGTTCTTGAAGGAGAGGTGACATCAGCCGCAGAGCAGACATAGATAACCTTACACTTCAGAAACAACTTTCCAAAGAAAATTGTAGGATAAGCCATACCAGAGCCTGTGGAGATGATACAATCAGGACGTTCCTTTATCAGATACCACAGCGATTGTAAAGCATTCACGATCCAAGTCCATTTCTTGTCAGGAATCACATTGATGACAAAATGATGCCGACGTGTGGAGAGAAACGATTTCAGATGCGCGGACTTGAACATCAGCCAATAAATATCAAATTTGCTTTCGTCTATGTCCTTCGTGGCAAGACGTAGTTCGGCAAAATGTCCACCAGGGCAACATGCCATACAAATCTTAGGTTTCTGGCTCATATTAGTTATGCAATTAACTGATTATACATACTTGACAAAGTTGTGAATACACTTTCTGGCAAATATGGTTGTACAATTTCCAGACTATGATTACCATATTCTCTTATCAATCCTTTATGTTCGGCAAGAGTAGAAATAGCATTTCCTATCTGTTCTACATTTCCTGGTTCCACCATAATACCATTCACTCCATCCTTTAACACCTCAGGAATTCCTCCTACAGGAGTAGAGATAATGGGATGACCATATGCCATCGCCTCCAAGATGCCTATAGGCAAACCTTCATTAAAAGAAGGAAGTATATACACATCCGCCCAATTGAGACATTCTATCTTTTTATCACCTGATACAAATCCCTCAAAGATCACCATATTTTTCAAGCCATAATCATTGATGCAGGCCATTAGCTTGTCCTCTTCTTGATTGCCACCGACACGCAAACGTACCTTACCTTCAAACTTGTCCTTATTGTCCTTGAGCGCTTCCAATATATCATATATACCCTTACGTTGTCCTATCACACCTAAATAAAGAAGATTAAGTATATCTGATGACCGTTCTACTTCTTTAACTACAGGTGGGGTTATTGTGTTATTCAACACCTTTATGATATCGCTCTTCACACCAATACCCTCAAAATATGTTTCCCAAGAATCAGAAAGCACGAGATACAAATCGCAAGCATTAATGGTATCAATTATTCTTTGTTTATGTCTTGAAGGACTGTAATAAGATTCAAAATCAGCACAGTGCATGTGCATAATCACTTTTTTACCAAACATTTTTCCGACTCGAACAAAAAACATGTTTCTTTCAAACGAGGCAAAAGCAGCCCCCTGAATATGAACGATTTTTATAGACTTGTCAAACAACATGTAACACAAGAACACCGCATAAGAATAAATGGCATACCATAATTTCACAAAAACATTACCATTCCTCCAAGTCGGAACAAACCGCATTTCTTCAAAATACTCGTTGTATGAAGCCAATACCGCTGCCATTCCGCCTGGAGCATTATGTTTGAAATACTCACCTATCATCAATATTTTGCGTGACAGCTCTTTGCTTATTAGCTTTTTCATTTTATCACCTCCATCACTTGTTCAACACTCTCTTCTATCGATCCCGAATTATCCACGACATTCACGTCATCCTTCTTCGCCAACTTCTGGTACAAAGCAAAACGATAAGGGAAATCGGGATTGGCATGGTTCTCCACACGGCAATCAAGTACAGCCTGACGGTCACGGATTACCACAAATTGGTAAGAGCCTTCAGGCAAGATGGCATGAAACCTCTTGTACCACTTACTGTCCAATATATTGCCGAATCTGCATTCTGCCCCCAAATCTATAAGAATATCATTTATCCATCGGTCGCAAATCACATAGTCAGACTTTAACTTCATGACCTTACGCTTGGCTATTTTATTGTCCAAATAAGAGCACCACACATACAGTTTGCAGAACCAAGGCTTCTTATACAAGCGATGTTCCCACACCTCACCCATCTCGTTGTGAACCTTCACAGACAATCCCAACACACGAGCCAAGGCATTCATCGCTTTCACGGTATAGTGGCTATACCTCATCCAGATATAATCTACACTCTTGCCTTCTTGTTCCAACCTTGCTTTCAGACTATTGATGACAGTAGTTTTTCCGCTCCCATCTACTCCACTGATAATTACATATTTAGTCATATACACAAAATACTATTAGTTATTATTTGATACAACACCCATCCACTGCTTGCCTACATCTTCCCAAGTCGGGTGGTTGGCCATAACACCTAAAGCCTTCACCGCCAAGGCATCTCTTTCCTGCTTATGACGCCACAAATCCGACATTGCCTTAGCCAAATGTGAGATACCGACCAGACCTGCCATCTTCAGCCCGTCCCTCAAATATCGGGTAGTTCCACCATTATCAAAAGAGACAACAGGCGTTCCACACGCCATCACCTCATAATAAGTAAGAGGCACTTCTGCAGGAATACAGAGGAAAGGTAATATTACGGCATAAGCTGCCTCAAAATAAGCCTTCAACTGTGCCCTTGTCAAATCATCCTGCAATACCAGAACCCGATTCTTGTGCTCCAACTTATCCTTCGCTTGAAACAATGCAGCATACTTTCCTCCAACATCTTGGCGCACAAGAAAAACCAGAAGGGCATCAGGCGCACGATGGGCAAACTTATCAAAGGCCAGAAGGATTTCACGACCTCCTCTTGATGCCGCCGGTCCACCTGTGAACAGATAGAACTTCTTCCCTTTCAGTCCATTCTTCACAACCATGGAGTCATCCGACACTACATTTTCGAAGTCATCTTTACCCGGATAAATCGCATGCGCTTTTAAAGAGCCACCAGATACTCTCGCTGTATAATCCGTTAAGCCTATCAAATCCGAAAAACCAACTTTCCTCAACTTCTTGCCCAGCAACCCTTTCGGAGTAAACGCTTCCAGCATCCAAGCCTTGGCATACACACCATACTTGCACATCATCCACATTGCATTCCACTTGGGCGTGATACCAGAAGGAACATATGCTATTTTCCGGCAATGCATATCTTGAAAGCCCGAAAGATTCTTCAAGCCCTCACGGATGGTTGCAGCAAAGAAGAAAACGTCATAACCACGAGCATTCACCCATTCACTAAGTTCCCCAAAATCACGAGGGCATTGCAAAACCTCGACACCTTGCCAATCAAAATTCTGTGCATCCTGCTCTGCGACACTTGAGTTGAGAACATCTGCTTCCCAGCCATGTGCCTTCATCACCTTGGCAACCTCCAGCACCGTACGGAAAGGCATCAAGCGTTCACGACCAGGAAACAAATCTACCATATGAAGGCCTACTTTCATTTCTTCAGATACGTTTCGTTAAACATCTGGCAGAACTCATCAAAGCTCATGGTCTCAGAGTAATACTTCTTGTGCTCATCGTGAATGTCCTTGAAGATGATAGGCACCTCCTTCTTGTTCATAACCTCATAACTATGTTTCATCGTGAACACATACATATCCAGCGGATATCCCTTGAAAAACGCTCGTGTACGCTCACCTACTGACCACAGCATAGCCATCCAATAGTTCCATTCGCCCTTCTTTGGAATGAAACGAATGTCGATATCTGACGATGGGTGCCACTTGCCTGTTGACAGTGATCCGTACGAAATGGCTGCATCCATATACTTGCAGGCATCCAGCCGTTTTTTCATTGCCACAGTACCATCATAGAATTGCCGAGCTGTCAGATTACCTGCACGAATATGATAGAACACACAGACAGCCTGACCATTGATGCAGTAATTGACAACGTGGGCAATAATGAGTCCAATCCACCACGGCATCACCAAACTCAGCAACAACGTAACAACCACATCCATGCCGATTTTAATCACGTTATCCCTCCAATTTGCATAAAGCATACCTTGGAGGATAAAAGAGGTAATAAAAGTTACGTACCCATAACTCATCCACTCGTCAAACCATGTTCCTTGCAGGAACGATGGCAGATGTTTCTTCTTGTGCTTTGTAATTAATGCGTTGATGTATCTATTCATAATAGCTACTTTCTATGGTATCTTCTTTACGAACTTGGCAGGATTGCCTGCCCATATTTCTCCATCAGGAACATCATGCGCAACAACGCTACCTGCTCCGATGATGGATTTTTCTCCTATTGTCACTCCTTTCAGTATAATGCTATGTGCACCAATGAAAGCGTAATCTTTAATTGTTACATGGGCTATCTTACGCTTTGATGTATCAGTTCCGTCATATCGGTCTTTCCAGTTCAAACTATGGAAATCTGTGTCAAATATCATGGTTCCAGCACCAATGTTCACATAATTTCCTATCGTTACACTTTCATGGCATTGTATCACCACATTAGTCATTCCTGTATGGTCACCAATCTTTAGACAAGCATTATCTTTAATATTAATCTTGCTACCGCATGATGTCTCTATTCCATTATCAGAACCAGAAGCAATGGCTACATCATCTCCTATTTTGACCATGGCATTCCTACCTATGTTAATAATAGGCAATCCATTAATTCTTAATTTCTGAGGATTGAATGACACTTTATGATATTGCAAACATCCCATAACGTAAGCTTTGTTAATAGGGTTTAGAATCCCCCCCCCCCATTTTACATAAAACTTTAACTATCAGAAATAACAATGTTCTCATCTCTTTTCATATTGATTTACATAATTCTCAGCAGTAACCTTGATATTATATAGATTCCACACCCTTTGATAAGCAGCCTCTCTCATTTTCTCATCAAATCCTCCTTTGATGATTTTTTCAAGTTTGTCTGCCAAATCTTCATGATTGCCATTTTCAAAGACATATCCATATTTGCCATAGTCAATCACCTCTTCTGGCCCATCACCTGCAACCAAGACTGGAGTCTTTGCAGCCATAGCCTCAGCCACAGTAAGACCGAATCCTTCAAAGCGACTGGGCTGAACAAACAAGTCGTAATCACACAAATGTTGGAATATGTAATTCTGCTCTTTTGCTCCAAGGAAGCTAATATAGTCAGACACACCACATTGCTTTGCCAATTGTTGCAGATATGGTAAAGAATCACCGTCACCTATAAAGTCAACATGGTAGTTTTCGATGCCTTTTGACATCAACACCCCACATGCTTTTATAAGAATGTCTTGTCCTTTCTTCTTATGTTCCAAACGACTTACTTGTACAATGCGAAGTACTCCTGTATTAGCAGGAGTTTTTTTACAACAAATACATTCTGGCATAATGCCATTGGGATTAACAACAGAATCAACACCTTTATATTCCAACAATGCATTATGTACAGATTGTGATATTGCAAAGCGTTTCGGCACCTGTTCTATGAATCTTGTATTTTCCGCATTAGGCATAGCATGAAGAGTACTATTAGCAATGCGCTTATGCTTTGGGCATAACAACAGCCTGTATGCACTAGAAGAATGCAGATGAATGGCATCGGGATTCTCTTTCCATACAAAATAGTTCACTCTACCCAATGCCACCAAATCTTTGTTTTGTTTTCTATGAGCATAGTGAACCCGAATGCCCGAATGTAGCCTGTCCATCAATTCCTGTGCCACAACATCCTCTATAACAATTAAAGCCACATCATGCCCCATTTCTTTTTGAGCATTAGCAATGTTAACGAGCATCGTCTCTATACCTCCATATCCGAAGGTGAATGTAATGTGTAAGATTCTCATTATATTTTGTATTTCAAAATCAAATATAGTTTTAATGTTACTTTATATAGATAGCCAAGTTTGAGGGAACTTACTAATTTAAGAACTTTGCCTTTCTTTCCTTTTATTTTTTTTATCTTAGCAATCAATTCTTTAGCTTCCTCATATTTTCCAAGCAGCAGGTAATCTTCCAACAAGTTCATCTGAACCAGATGTAAACGCCGACTCATACCCAAAACATGAAGATCTTCCTCGAAATTCTTTAAGTAAGTCTCATTACGTAGAACACTTTTGCCTATTACCTTGTCACTTGTGCGCAACACATCTTTAGTCACGGAATCTTTACGATTTCTTTCTCGTATGGTAACAACATTATTCGTGAACAACATTTGCTGAGCTTCTCTAAAGAACATAAGGAAGAATACACCTTCATAAATTCTCAATCTTTCGTCAAAAGGATACTTACGCAATATCTCTGTTGAGCAAACATGAATGAAGTCGCCGCCGATGTATCCGTTCAGAAAATCAGGATATAACAGTACTTTTTGTGCCGCTCCTCGAATAATCAAGTTCTTTTCAAAATAGCCTTGCATATCGTCTGGTACAAACATATAGTGTTTATAATTCGGCTTTTTCTGCATAGTATTTACAATAACTTGCAGCGCATTATCAACGAAGTAATCATCACTATCAAGGATGACACTCCATTTTCCCTTTGCTATTCTTATAGCCTCATTGCGGGCTGCGTTGGTGCCTCTATTGTGATCAAACTTTACAAATACCACATGAGGATGTCCTTTGACATATTCTTCTACAATCGAAACTGTTGCGTCAGTGGAGCCATCATCAACTATGATATGTTCGAATTCCCCCCCCCCTGCCTGTCCGAGAACTCCATTTCGAGAACTCTCAACTTTCAAATTAAAAGCGCCACGGCTCGATTTTGATGTGTTTTGACCCGACAATCGGCTATTACAACCATTGGCAAGGCCAGAATCATCAAGCAAACTTACAGATTGTAAAATTTCAGACATTTGGCATTGGGGTTTCGGACAGCCTCCCTCAATTTTATTTATAGCATTTTCTACACTTTTAATGCATCGCATGATACAATCGGCCCTATTATATACAGGAGTTATGATGGAGTACTTTATTCTCATTTCCATAAAATTTTAATTTAGCAATGATAAGTTGTATTAGTAGCTATCTCTTGTAACGGAGATATAGTTATCTTATTCGGGTTATTGATAAAGAAAGCTCCCCACCAACCAAAAGAACTGTTGGTAATAATGGAATGCTTGCAATGTCCCATCAATTGCATATCACGGAAACTTTCCTCACCTTTGTTCCAATCTACAAAGTACACTTTATCTTTCGTGAAGTCAAGACCAAATATGTTAGCATTTTGCTTGCACCATTCTACACTACCTGGGTCACAGAAGAATACAAATACTGGATTTTCTACATTTTCCCTTATATGCTTGACAGCTCGTTTGAAATATCCAAATTTATAACAATAGCCATTGCATCCAAGCATGTCACCACGGCGGGCGTGGATAGCCACAGAATTATGCCCATCAAGGAAAGTTGCCATATCTCTGTTCTGCGAATCTCGAAACTCAGGAAAAACAAACGTCTCCCTCACCTTATCTTCAATTTTCTCCAAGCCATTCCCAACTTTCTTCAATGATAACCATTGTCCTGTAAAGACATTATCCAGTCCAGCATAGAAGATGTCATTAAAATGATTGTTTCGTGATATATGTTGTTGTTTCCTTAATTTGTAATATGTTCGTTGCAGATATTCACCTAAACATGAATCCGAGAACCTTTCTTTTAAGGAAGGCGTTTGCTCTTTCTTCATATTTAAATTTTTGGCTGCCACTTTTAATTCAAAGTCACCACGGATATTTCGAATGTCAAGACCAGCATTGCGCAAAGCGTATGTGATATAAACAGGATAGTTCCAGTTTTTATCCCAAAACTCTGAAGTATGAACTTCATCCATAATTTTAGTCCATTGCTCCTCTGTAAATATATCCTTGATGTTAGGAGCGTCTATTCCAAAGATACGCTTCAGTTCATATCCATTCCATTGTTTGATTACTTCATTGCACTCTGGTATGTCATATACCATGGTCTCGATATATATATCCTCATCGGGATGAAGGCTCTTCAAAGCCAAATACTCACAATAGGAGAGCATCTGGTTGCCAAGACCAGATTCAATGTGTACTACCTTCATATTCTATTTTGATTTGTTCTTAATTGTTGTTGCTTGGCCACAATAAGGGCCATAGCCAGAAAATATGTTGTCAAAGTTCTTGGTTCAGAAAGGTCAGAGCCAGAGAATCCTCCCACAAATGACATCAATATTAATGCCACAAACGCAGGCATACATGGGTGGTTTTTTCTATGCTTCCAAAGAATTCTCGCAAAACCCACTATCATACACATATACAGGAACATTCCTCCAAAACCCAAAAAGGTAATCATGTTACCATACGAAATGTCGGGAGTACCCAACTGCGCTACTCTAAAATTCTTGTCAGGCAATCCAATGCGGAAATTATATCTCTTAAACTGCCATTCCGATGATTCTGTAGTCAAACCCAAACCAAAGACTTGTTCCAAGAACGGGCGCTTCACCAGATAATCGGCACGTTCGTAACACCAGGCAAAACGATAAAGCATAGTAGCATCACCACTTGCCTGTGGGTCATAGTCATTGCCGAACTTTCCAGAGAGCACGCTACCCAGATCCTCGTCCGTATTACCGCCCTCAAACCGTTGTGATAAGGTTCCAATAAAAGGAGTAATTAAAATTCCTAAGACAAGGACCACCTTGACCACTCTCTTCACACTACCTTGAATAGCCAATGCCAGCAACACCGTTAACAAGGCAACAGCAATTCCCGTTCGACCCAAAGTGCATATCTGTGCTACGAAAAAGACCACACGGAATGCCCAAAGTGGCACCTTCGTCCCTCGAAACAACTGCGGATAGGCAAAACTCAAAGTCAAGAACAGCGCCAAATTGACTGGCATGTTATAAAAACGCATAATTCCTGTAGCTCTGTCTGCCGACCCCTCATAGCCATACGGCATCAATGGTCGCTTCAGGATCACCTGACCGACATACAGAATTGATGTTATAAAACACATCCACATCATCATCCGCATTATTTTCTGGAATTCATGTGGTTTCACTCTAATCAGAATAACCAGCGAAAGCAATAGAATGAACTTTCTTCCGCCCTGCAGCACCTCATAGAAAGACAATCCATAATGCACCAAAGAGAACAGGAACGACAACGCAAAAAAACAAAGGAAGTACTTGTAAAACTTCAATTGTCGCAATCCTGGCAACAAAGACCTCCCTGTAGTTATAAAATGCGATATAACAATTACAGTATAGATCAAGGCACAGTCACTCAACTTGAATCCTACAACGGAATCTGTCCACAAGTTGAAACCGCCACCGCTTCCTGCCATGAAACTAAAATACAGAAAATAAGAGATATATCTGTATTTTGGCTGAAAATACAAGTATAGAGCTACAAGCAACAACGCTATTCCTATCATGTATTCTATCTTTAATGTTCTACTTCAATTCCCATCTCCCCGAACAAATCAGATTAGCCTTATTTCTAAGGAGAGGTCTTTTAATCACTTCTTCTCAACTTCTTTTGAGTGTTACACTCTGTTTTCTTATCTTCGCAGGATTACCTGCTATAAGACAGTTCTCTTTGTCGTATCTTTTAGTAACAAGGCTGCCAGCTCCCACTATACATCCGTTGGGTATTCTGCTACCTTTTAGCACAACAGCTCTGGTTCCTATCCACACACCATCACCTATTTCAACAGGCTTTGCACACGGACTTGACACACCAGTCTCGGTATTTACCACTTCATGCCAATCGGTATCCATTACCAATGTATCCCAAGATGTTACAACATTAGAGCCAAACTTTATACTATCAACGCAACAGAGGTTCATCTGCGCTGTATTACTAAATTCGCCCTTGAATGTCACACAACCATTCTTACCGATACTGATTCGAGCACCTTGCCCAAAACTCACCTTGCCATCAACAGGCAATTCGATGGTTCCATCTATTTGAAGAATACTCCTCTGGTATTTCTTATCGTACAATCCTACACTACAAAACCCAACACTTAACATTGCAGTTTTCACCCCCCCCGAGCAATAATTTTACCCTTCAACAATAACAAACTGGTATTATACCGAACAAGAACAGGGAGTTTCAGCGCATCCTTCAAAGGAAAGAAATGCAAACTTACCCAAAAGCTCTTGGGAATTGAAAGAATTTTATCTATTTTCATAATACTGTTTTAATTTATTTATGTCGTTCATTAATCTCCAATTCTCTTCGAACCATTCTATACAATTGTTCCACCACTGTATTTTCAACAAAAATGCGATAGTCTCTTCGTCATAACGATAGCCTAACACTTTTGCAGGAACACCTCCAACAATAGCATAAGGAGGAACGTCTTTAGTTACAAATGCACCACCTAAAACAACGGCACCATCAGCGATAGTTATTCCGCCTACCAAGAATGCTCGTTGACCTATCCAACAGTCATTGCCAATAGACAGAGAGCCCTTGAATTCTTCAAAGCATTGCTTGTCAGCAAAAGTATATCCGTTCTGTTTGGCTATGGAGAAAAACATAGGAGATGTTGACACATATGGGTTGGTTATTGGATGTTTGCCAGGATTGTTTATCACTTCTGGTGCAATAGAAGTAAAACGTCCAATGTTTGCGGTCAGTTGTGAGTTTTCTCCGATATAGCTGCCATATCCCATACTCCCCTTGAACCAAACACCATTACAAAGTTTATTCGCCCCCTCAAAGGAACTTTCTCCGTATATTGTCGCCGAATAAGGAAAGATCAATTTGCCGTGCCATTTGAAACTATAATATACGTATGCTGCACATCTCACAAGTTTCTTCTTAAAGGTTCTAAGCACCTTCCATATCCATGTATCGTGATATTTATTTTTCATTTGTTTATGTATGTACTTATAGCATTTGCCCATAATCGATAAGCCGATGGAACGAGATAAACTCCGTCTATAGAATACATCTTGCACAATTCCCCTCTATGATTTGTATAAATTGTGTACAAATCGGCCACTGGCACATGTTTGCTTTTTGCATATTTTTCAATAAAGATATTTCTCTCTTTTATGATAGAGTTGCGTTCTGACTTTTCTAATTTCCCATCATGTTGAGGGATAATATTGCATAAAAATAGCTGTGCTTGAGATAGAGAATCTTTAATCGCCATTATCAGTTGATCATATTCTCTTTCAAAAAAATCTTTTGTATGAAAGGCTATTCGGTCCTGCCATAATAAAGACTTTCTTCGGATGTACAGCAACTATTTGTGCCACTCGCATCTGCATACCTTTTATGTTATCCCCCGGATATCCTAATTCGATTATTTTCTTGTTTGGAAAATAACTTTGAAAATCGCTCATCTCTATCATAGAATGCCCAAAGAAGCATACGTCACAATTAACCTGCATTTTTTGCAAACACGTTGTCCATCCCTTGATGCACCAATAGTCAGGCCTATCCTCATTTTTGACTTCTTGTCTAAATCCCATTTTAGTTATTATCGTCTTATATTGACCACTTCCATGAATCACCATAATCAACACAAGAGATAAAACAAAAATTATTACCCCCCCCCCCCGAATTCCTTATATGTGTTTTAATGCACCTCATAGCTTTTAAAATACCCATTTTATATTAAATATCTAATATCTTATTGATTAGTTTATTTTGCCCAAATTCCTATAGCTTTTTTATCTAATATTCTTTTTATTTGCACAGTAAATACTATACTATAAATGACATTTACAAATATCATAGAAAAAAGAACACCCAAAGCCTGCAAATGCAGAATCTTGCCTAAATATAAGGAAAGAGGAATGTGCAAAAATAAGCCTAATGTAGTCACGTAAGTTTGCAATTTAACAGTTCCAATTCCATTTATCAGATTAACTTGCAATCCATCCCAATTTTGGATAATGACATAAATGCATACAAACAACGTCATTGTATTTGATATATCAGCTTTGCTTCCTATCCATAAATTATAAACCCAAGGTGCAATTAGAGCCATTATTATCATTATAAAAACAGAATACACATACAAAACCGTCATCTTTTTATATACTTTTCTCATCCAATCAAAATCATTTTTTGTCTTTGCATCTGTAAAAGCTGGCCATAATGGAGCTAATATAATATTATAAGCCATCATTGCTATTCCCATATACTTATAGGCAATATTATAAGATGTCACAGATTCTGGTCCACTAACGTTACTTATAAGAATATTTGTACTTTGAAACAACACAATATATTGGATTTGTATTAAAAAGAATTGTGCTCCCAATCCAAATAGACTTGAAATTTCCTTTTTATCAATGCATTTAATATTAGGAGATACAAGTTTGTATTTTTTGCGATATAAAATCACAGACGAAATAATTAACACAACTATTGGCATCGCAGAAATAGCAAAGCCCAAAGATATCAAAGATGGAGGACAAAAATGAATTAACCCCCCAATCGCCATTAAAGAAAGGACATTGCCAATCACAGGAAATGCATTTGATAATGCAACTTGTTGGTATGCTGCCACAACTGATGTTAACACATTTACTATCATTTGAAGACAAAAGAAAGCAACTAAGACATGCAAGACCTTGGATATTTCACTATTATACTGCATTGAAACATTTAGAACGACAGACCAATTTACACATGGTATAAGTAGCTCTAATACAATACAAATTGGTACAAAAATCAATATCATCATAAAATAGGTAGTACTAACGAGAGACTTACCCTTTTCCCAATCATTTAAAGCTATCGCCTCTGCCAATTTATTTTTTAGTCCTAAAGTGAAGCCAACATCGAAAAACGAGAGCCACATCATGATGCTGGATAATGTAAGCCATATTCCATAGAGTTCGCTTGATACATATCCTAATGTCATCGGAACCAATAATAAAGAAACAATAATACTGACACCTTTTATTGCAAAAGAAGCAATAATATTCTTTTTTACAGTTGCCGTCCTTTTATCTTTTGAATTTAATATTTTTGAGAAATTCATACTTTTTGTTATTAGAGTATTTTACCAACTACAGAGATAGCCCATACAACAAGTTTACAACCATAAGCGCAAACATTCTCTCATAAAGAAGTTTTGCTTACTTCGCTACCCTCTTGTTACTCTCTGATATTTGAAACATTATTCCTATTTCGATTATTATATTTTGATTTCCTTAAAAGTTCTTCGATTACCTCTCCCCAAAACTAATGCTCTTGCATGAATCGGGCATTCTTATCAGACTTTACCACATTCCCGCAGTCGCGACTTCAGTCCTTCCAAAGCCACATCAGCCCACAGCATTACAAATACCACAATCCGTTACTCCTAACTTATATAGAACGACTCTGCTTGCAAACAGAGCACAACCATTATTAGAAGCATTCGAAAGTAAAGAAGCAGAGTATTCTTCGCTATTCGTTTGTTATTATTTGATTGTGATGACACAAAGTTTATACATTATGCACTTCTCTTCGGTACTCTTTAATAATTGTTTCATTACATATTTCCTTATAGAAGAATTTCTGTGAATGATAAATCTGGTTGTATTTCAGCGCCAGGACCGTGATGTATATTGAAACTAATCGCTGAGCTATTTTTACTATTGTGTTTGCTTCAATTGTCTCAAAACTCGGAAAATGGCTAAGACCAGAAATGGATGCCATATGGTTTTTGTCAGCAGTGTGTACGTCTTGACACAATGTTGCATACTCATTATGTAATCGGGAATGAAGTTTTTCCTTACCATGCACAAAAGCACTTACAGTTTTTGTCTTGTCAAAAATCTCATACACACTCTTTGTCGTGGGCAAATCAGGATACTTATCCATACCAACGCACTTCAAGAAGTTCTCGATAGAACTTCTAAGTAACAACTTTGATCCTTTATAACAGCCATGAAACATCAGGAAGAATGCCTGGCCGACATCAGAACATGATTCCTGCAAGAAATCGTATTGAGATTGTTGCATAACGCTGTCAGGTGCGGCATCACCAACATGCAAGTGCAATTCTTCAACAATGATCAAATATGCAAGATATTTCTTGTGGTACGCAGACAAAAGGTCCTTTGACTTTTTGCTGTCAGCAACTGCTTTTATGCAGTAAGCTCTGATAAAGTCACAAAGTTTACCAAAATCTTCTTTGACCAAACGTGACATATACTACATCTTGCCTAATTTTTCTATTGTCTCATTCCAAGAGAAATCAGGTTCCATACGGTATTTTTTCAACTCCTTCATCTTGCTGTCGTTATTAAGCAATGTATCTAATGCCTCAACAAGCCTTTCCAATTTTCCGGAATTTTCATTTGAAACCATGCATAGTATTGTACCTATATACTCTATCTTGGAACGCTTTGACTGCAAACTTAACTCCAGACCTAATTCTTGCTTTGCAAATTCCAAAATATCTTCTTTTTTAGGGAATAGATCCTTATCTTGCAAGATTGAGGGCAAAACACCAACTAAAAATTTCGTGTCGGTTTGTAGCTTACCTGTCGTTTCTTTGTCTTCTGACGATTTTTGCAATTGATTATATATATCCTTGATGGATATGTCTTTATAATTATCCACCAGCCAAGATAGCTCTTGCATGAAATTAAGTATCCTTCGCTGTCTGTTGCCCTGCTTCATAATTTTCTATTTTTGTAATCATTTCTTGTACTATGCCCACCAAACTCAATTTTATATCTTCTCTTCCCTGGTCTAGAATGAACTGCTGATTCAATTGATATTTTGGTATGTCTGTCCTTTTGAGCAGATATTTCTGATAAAGCAAATCATTCAACCTCTTATTGCCGCCAATAACCTCCTTGCATTTACGAAACACAACAGTGTTTTCTTCCACCATCGTCAACACAACTCCCATGCATTCTATTCCCAGATCCAAATCACTTGTCTTCTGCGTTATGATATTCTGCAACAAATCTATTCCTGTATATGAAAGAGGGTCAGGCTTTACGGGAATGACATAGTAATCGCTCGCTAACAATGCACTGACCATCCATATGGAAGGTGTTGGAGGTGTGTCAATTATCACATAGTCGAAATGATATGTTTTGTTTATCTCGTCCAAGTATTTTTTCAAGCGGTTCTCCTTACCAGAGCCAGCGCAGATTTCTATTTGGTACAGGTTGAGATTGCCAGGAAGGATGTATAAATTATCCGACCTCCTAAACGGAAGTATATCAGAAAAGGTCAACTGTTTCTCGTCTGTCACCCCATCTACAGTACTGATGTTTATTGTAATAGGTTGGAATAAGTCTAGAATGGTTTTCCCATTCTGACGTAGATATTCAACATACTCATCTCCAGAGAAAAAACATTGTGTAGCATTAAATTGAGGATCTATATCAACAACTAACACCTTTGCGTTTTCTCTGGTAGCCAAGCAGTGCGCAACATTAGTAGACAAGGTGGTTTTGCCAACCCCTCCCTTCATATTGATAAAACTTATCTTTCTCATAAATTAATTACTTGTATGATAAACGCCCTATCGCTTTCGACCTTTGTTAAATAGCGGTCGGCAAGCCATCTTTCAATTCTTCACTGCGATACATAATATTTTAATTCTAATCCACAGCAAATAACTTTATTTTTGAGCCCTAATTTGAATGCTTATGTGTGGACGGTTAAGGAGTCGAACCTCAAACCAGACTTTTTTGTCTTAGGCTATAGCTATCAAAGAGCCTTGAACTAATATTTCACCCCGATTTACTCTGTTTGTACCGTCCAGTATAGCCATAGTCCACCCAAGTAAAATCGTCAAAAAACTATTTGTTTTCATCATATTGTTTAGATTTGTTATAAAGTCAAAGAAACTTATAGTTGTCATTACATAAGAAATTAATGACAGCGAAACATCACCAGACAATAGGAATGAAATCATATTCAAGGATACTGTTGATCTTTAAAATTTAGACTCTTCTGAAAACATTTCTCGTATAAAGTTTTTCCTTGACATCATCCAAGCAAGCGTCATAGCGGTTGGCAATAATCGCATGGCTCTGTACCATATTGGCACAGTTGCATAAGTCCGTGGCAATATGATCTTATTATCTAAAGAACACCTAAAATATCAGCAAACATCTTATCTATTGCCAAACCAATGCTTGTTCTGTCTAAGATTTCGCCATTTTCATTTTGATTTTCATAACACGAATTTATCAACTCCTCTTTCAGTTCTATTATATTTGAACTTTCAATAGTTAATTCACCTTTGTCTATGAGTTCATTAACATTTTGGATAGATTCTACAACGTGACTTTTTATATATTTATTCATTACATATAAAGATAGTAAGCACTCAATTACTTCCAACCACTTATAAACAGGGGCTGGAGAGCTATTGATTGTTTTTGTTTTAACTTTTGTTTATTTGTATTTACCGTGCGACAGCACTGGGGAGAAACTATCCGTAGTCCTTCCCACCCTCTATAAGTCTGCTGAATACATAAGTGAAATGCCATAAGCGTATTTTTATGTTTTGCAGTGCAAAGGTAACTTGGTTCATGCAAAATGCCTCAGAAGCAATTGAGTGCTTACGGAGAGAACACGGAGAAACTCTTTATTCCTTGACGCGTAGGTTTATCGAACACGGATTTCACGGATTACACGGATTTTTTCTGGAGACGTGGATTCTCCCTTGACTTCCTTGATGCGTAGGTTTTATTGAACACGGATTGCACGGATAAGCTTTTGATACTTGGAGATTCGTGTTATCTGTGAGATTCGTGCTCGTTTCCTTTATATATTTAGGAGCCGAGGAGAATCGGCGTCCAGGCTTGGGACTGATGTCCTGTGATGTTCGCAGCGGAAAAATGACTGATAAAACGAAGTACTACTTACTTTGCCAATGAAGTATAACTCCTATAGCGCATGAAGTACTACTTCTATCGCACATGCAGTACTACTCCTGTTTTTTCACCCTTTTAGCCTTGACTGTGGCCATTGTTCTTTCCACCTCCGTACAGACTTCCCCATCGGCAGAAATTTCCATCATACTTTCTTTTAACCATAGCAATCACCTGATATACAGAGTGAAAACTGAAAGAAACCTGTGACGGACTTTCTTCCTTGCTTTCACCTCCATTCGCATAGTACCTTTGCATCGCAGTTCGGAAAGAAACTGCACATTGTTTAACTCCTGTCGGGCACACCATAAATGGTTGTGTAAATACCAAGTCCCATACCGACGATGGGCAAGAGAATGATAGATTACTCTATTTTTATGTGGAAGAGTCCTCTGGTGCAGGATGCTGTGGAGATGGCTTATGCCAAGAACCAGGTGAGAAAGGTGCTGACCTTCGACGAGTTCGTGAAACACATCTCTGACCACAACGGAGTGTTCACCCGTGGTACGGTGAAGGGAGTGGTGAGCGACACTTGCGCATGTCTGGTGGAACAGTTGCTGCTGGGCAACAAGGTGCAGTTCGGAGAGTTGGGCATCTTCAGCACTTCTATCTCCTGCGAACCCGCCGCCTCACTGAAGGATTTCTCAGAGGACAACATCAAGGAGGTGAATATTCTCTTCACTCCTGGAGAGGACTTCGAGAACCTTCGCTCCCGAGCCGAGTTCCATCTCGTGGCAAGCCGTGCCGTACAGACCGCTACCATCAAGGCGGTGAAGGCGAACGAGAAGACCGTGGACCTGGATGCCGCGAAGAAGAAGAACGACGGCACCGAGGAGAACGTGAACAAGCCCTCAGAGGGTGGTGATGAGTCTATGAACTAAAAACCACCGGGCGAAGACCACGGAGTCTTTTCTGAGAACACGGATTGCTTTGTTATTGCGTGATGCGTAGTTTTTGAACACGGATTGCACGGATTACACGGATAAGGCTCTGAGTCCCGTGATGCGTAGGGTTAACGAACACGGATTGCAACTCTTAGTCCCGTGATGCGTAGGGTTCTGAACACGGATTTCACGGATTATACGGATTTTTTCTGGAGACGTGATTATTCCGTTGAGTTCCTGTGATGCGTAGAGGGGGTCTGAACACGGATTGCACGGATTATTATTTGGGGAACGCTAAGAGTGGATCTTTAGTTCCATTGTGAGGAAACACAAGTCTATCCGTGTTATCCGTGATATCCGTGTTCAATAAAAACCATCAGTGGTCTCACCAGACAGGACTATCCGTGAAATCCGTGTTATCCGTGTTCAATAAAAACCATCAGTGGTCACACCAAACAGGACTATCCGTGGTCAACAAAAGACATCCGTGGTTCAGTTGTGTAGCCAGACCGTGGAGAGGAGGCGGCGCCAGATGGCCAGGTGGGTGGTGGTGTTGATCTCGCGGCAGACTTGTAGGGAGGTGGCTACGAGGAGGTGAACGGCTTGGGCTACCTGGGGATGCTCCATGGGGGAGGTGGCATGGGTGAACTGGACATCGGGGAGGGTGATGGACAGGGCGCTCATGGCAGACGAACCAATCTGGAGCGACTCTACTGCCTTCACAGGTGAGGCGGGATCGGTGAGGATGCGATAGAGGGAGGGGGCATAGTTGCGGAAGGACTCGAGACGACGCTCGGTGTCTGCCTCCCCTTCGCCGGTCTGCTTATGACGGATGGCGGTGGTTCCACTCACCAAGCGACGGTTGGCTGCTCCTGCCGTGCGGAAATACTCACTGAGGAAGGGATGCCAGTTGGTGAACACCACGCAGCTGCCCGACTGGCTGTCCTGCATGATGCCCACATGTGCATAGTAGCTGACGGACACGGGACAACCTTCGCCCATGCGGGGGAAATAGGTTGGCTCGCTGAAGGTCTGCGCGATGATGCACTCGGTGTAGTGATGATGACGAAGGAGTGCATAGTCACTGCCTGCCACCTGAGGGACGCCTGAGGTGGGGGTGAGGAAGGGACGCAAGGAGCATATAGGATAATGTTCGCGCGCGTAGTCGGGCTCGAGTTTGATACAGCGGATGAGGTGCAGGAGGTTCTGTGCCTCATCGGCTGTCATCTGCCTCAATGACTCGGAGAGGTTGCGATGGGCGTACTGCAACTGTCGGCAGAGGCCCGAGAGCGAGGGTTTGGCAAGCAGCGTGGTGATGATGAGCGTGACCATCTGCCGGCACTGTTCATCATCGTAGCTGCAGCCCTGCAGAAGTCCCATGAGATGGTCGAGGGCTCTGGCCTTGCGGGTGCTGATGGTCAGGCGGTCGGCATCGGCATTGTGCAACCTCACCACGTGGAAATCCCACACGTCGGGGATAGAGACGGTGAGTTCGCCTGGCCCGAGTGGGTTCTTCATGCAGAAGACCAGCCGGCGTGAACCGCGAAAGCGGGTGAGGTAGCCTTCCCGTCCTGCCAGAGGTCCATCCGCCACCCGGATGACCTCATTGGGCTGGTTGGTCTTGGGATTGAAGGCGTAGTCGATATAGGGCCGCTCAAGGATGATATACTGGTCGGAGAAGTTCTCGTTGAACTCCCGAAAGGCTTTCATCTGTCCCTCGGGCACCACCCACGGTTCGCCTACCGGACTGAACTCCTGGGTGCGTCGGTTGAGCACTTTTCCCTGGGGATACTGGGCCAGAAGGAAGTCGGTGATGGCCTGGTGGGTGCCAAGGACAAAGACATGGGCGCAGAAGAGTGGCGTGCGTGTCTTCTTGCTCTCATCCACCTGGCGCACGGTGGTACGCACGGGGCAGTAGAACTCAAGAATATTGGGTGTCTTGGCTTGGATGGTCTGACTGAGGAGGTCGCAGAGCATAGCTTCCTGGTGTGGCTGCGTGCGAACCACGTACCAGTGGAGGTTGGTGCGGTTCTTCTTGTCACGTGCCACCACCCTACCCCGGGTATCCCGTGCGGGAGCGGAGGGGTTGTCGTCTGGCGAAGGAACGAATGTCATGGGAGTCATGAGTGAGGGATAGTCCTCCTGCTCCTCTCATGGCAGGTGCATGAGAGTGACGGATACCTTGTAACAGGCGTAATGACAGGGTAATGGAGGACCCTCAGCATATATCTACTCTGTCATTTTCATGTGGCTGGTTGCTTCCATCTGGATGGATGCGGGTTGAAATTTCGTCATGCCACAGTCGTTTAGTACTTGTTACGTAAGTCTCACTTCCTCAGGAGACTGATGACCACTACTTCGTAGGAAGTGGACATTCACGTGCAAAGGTACAAGATTTTATTTAATCACAAGGTTTTCTGTTCGCCTTTTTCCAAATCGGCCTTATTTATGACAACGTATGTTGCCTCATTGTGAACCAAATTGAATCGCCCAACTTGATTATTAGTGTGTTATAAGAATTGTCCACTTCCTACGAAGCAGTGGACATTTCTTGTTTCAAGACAGTTGGAGGGGAGGTCTGAACACGGATTCTTTTTCTGTCTGGAGACACGGATATCTTTGTTAAGGCGTGATGCGTAGGGGGGTTGAACACGGATTTCACGGATTACACGGATAAGGCTCCGAGTCCTGTGATGCGTAGATTTTGACGAACACGGATTTCACGGATTACACGGATTCTTTTTATTGGGGAACACTAAGAATGGATCTTTGGTCCCATTGTGAGGAAGCACAAGATTATCCGTGAAATCCGTGTTATCCGTGTTCAATAAAATATCCGTGTTCAATAAAAAACATCAGTGGTCAGGAGGTCATTTTACTTTGCGTTCTATTTGCAGTCCATTGTGATGACCGAAGTTGTAGAGAAGCCCGAGTTTGTAGCCAGTAGCTTTGAGGTAGTTATAGACTTGGCTGCGATGAGAGTCCTCGAGTTGGGAGACGGCTTTGAGTTCCACAATGATGTCATCGAAGCAAACGAAATCAGCGCGGTAGGTTTGCTTGAGTTCCTGACCGTCGTAGTATATCTTCAGTTCCTTCTCTCGCTGGAAAGGGATGCCTCTCTTGGACAGTTCTATTGCGAATGCTTCCTGATAGACTGCTTCCAGAAATCCTGGACCTAAGGTGTTATAGACATGCATGGCAGCGCCATTGAGCATGTATGATTCTTCTTGGTTATGTAGCATGTTCGTTTTGAGGGTTGCCTGTTTCTTCAGCACAAAGATATGTATATTTCATCTTATTTGGCATGATAGGGAGGACGAATTGTTTCGTGATGCTTGTAATTGAACACGGATTCTTATTCTGAGAACATGGAAAGCAATGTTAAGGCGTGGTGCGTGGGGTTTTTGAACACGGATAGCACGGACTACACGGATGCTTTTTCTGTCTGGGGACGCGGATATCTTTGTTAAGGCGTGGTGCGTAGGGGTTTTGAACACGGATTGCACGGATTACACGGATAATTTCTGAGGACGTGGATATTCCTTGTTAATGCGTGATGCGTAGGGTTTTTGAACACGGATTGCACGGATAATTTCTGAGGACGTGGATATTCCTTGTTAATGCGTGATGCGTAGGGGTTTTGAACACGGATTTCACGGATTACACGGATTCTTTTTATTGGGGAACACTAAGAA
>OOBO01000478.1_pt1 | contig 35561 bp, 24 predicted proteins | sample 1671031 | NCBI WGS metagenome assembly OOBO01 (sample SAMN06348115, study PRJEB24527) | human gut metagenome | biome: human gut; feature: ankylosing spondylitis patient; material: feces | host: Homo sapiens | place: China | collected 2015-10 | reverse complement strand
TCATGCACCACGTGTGCCGTAGCGTAGGATTCCACGTGCGAGGCATGCGCAGCGCGCCATCGGCCTACACTGAGATGATGGAGCACTTCGGCTTCACCGAGAAGAGTGCCGTCAAGCGCAAAGCCGCCGGGCAGTATGAGTCGGGACCTTTGGGCAGGCACTACACCATGTTTACCGGCGGCCAGAGCATAGCCTACGATTTTACCGGCCGCCAGCTCAACGCCAACTGGGACGAGATGCGCAGCGGCCTGCTCTACAAGGAGAGCGGTTCGCTGAACTGGACATGGGACAGCCGTCGCGGAACGAGCTTCCTGAGCGGCAACTACACAGGCGGTGACGAGTGCCACACCATCATGCGCAAGATGACGCCAATGACCAATGCCGAGGGAACGCAGTATATCGTGGAGGCACAATGGGAGCGCCCCTCACGTCTGTGGACCGAGAAGACCAACGGAGTGTGGCCGCGTACCGACTCGCCCGACATCTTCGGCGAAGGACGTGTAATAGTGAGAATCATGGGCGACAAGAGCGATGGGCATGGCAACAAGATATGGAGCAAGAATAAGGATAGATCGGTGCTCTATCTGTCCCAGAAGATGAGGTTGCGCGCTCTGGACCAGAACACATTGCCCTACTTCCTGTGGGAAAGAAACGGGCGGCCCACTGAAACGAGGCTCGATTATGTGCAGCGTGTGTTCCAGATACTCAATGCCGACGTGGACCAGGACGGTGTGGATGACCTCATCGTGCACATGGACGGCCAGATTGCCATTTACAGCGGAGCGGATCTGCTCTCTGTCGGAACTCGGGGAACCTATACCACGACTTATGGCCCCATATACTTTGCCGACCTGACAACAGGTTACAGTTGCACCAAATACTATCTGAAACGGGTGATGACACGCGTCACCTTGGGTGACGTGAACGGCGACGGCAAGCAGGATCTGGTGGTGCTGCATGTGGGTTCGGGCGCTACCCAGAACAAGAGCGCCGCCATCATCAAGGTGTATAGCGGATGCAACATCAGCCAGAAGCCCATGATAGAAACCGAGATAGCCAGCGACTGGACCAACGCAGTATTCAACGACATCAAGGTGGGCAACGTGACTGGTGGACCCTATCCCGATATCGTGGTGACAAAACGCGACTATTCGGGCACGGCTCTCGCACGAAGCACGCAACTGTTCGGCTTCCAGTACGACCCCTCGCTGACCTACAGCAAATTGCGCACGCTCGACTTTGGACAGGGCAACGGCACAAACGTGAACTATGGATTCCCCTACTATGACGGCAACATGGGCAACAGCAACCTCACGCTGGCCTACTTCCGAGGCAGAGAGAAGACCTGCGACATCGTCAACGGCACAGACATCTGGCGATACGACCCCGAACAGGGACGGGTGAGATTCTACTTCCAGGTGCTCCCCTTCGTGTGCGAAGGAAAGATATGGAGCATTCTGGCCGACAATATCATAGCTGCCGACCCCGAGGGGACAGGCCGCGACAAGCTCTACTACTTCCGCACCTGGAGTACATGGAACGATGCAAACCAGCGAGTAATGCTCGCGAGCCTCTGCGAAACCTACTTCGACCGCAACCAAGAACCGTCGCCTTCCACCCTGAAACACAATTTCAGCTTCAACTCGAGCATCTTCAAGTACTGTGACAACGGACCGAAATGGGGAGGTGACCAGAGTGAGTGTGAACTGATGTGGTGGTGGGGCCGACGGGACAGAGACAACAACGTGGAGCTGAGCAGCACTCCTGCCCTGTGTGCCGTATATGACCGCGAGGGTGTGAAGCGTCTGAAGTACAAGAGCCATAGCAAGGCTTTCTCCGAACCACGCATCCACGCGCTGCTGGCCGCACCTCCTGTGTATGACTACAGCAACGGTGTAGAGCCAAACTATGACTACGTGACCTCGTGGGGACGCACCAAGAGCAGCAACATGCAGACAAGTCAGAACAGTAGTCTGTCATCGTCCATCATCGCCGGCTTCGAGTTTGAAATCAACGCGCCCATCACTGGCACCAAGCTGGGAGGCATGGACTTCACCACAGCCATCACGCAGGAGTGCTCCAAGGGAAGCAGCAAGGGCAGCGGCATATCACACAGCCAGATATACGAAGCCAGGGATGATGACCGTGTGGTACTGCAAGTGACGCCCTACGACTACTACACCTACGAGGTGACAATGGCCTCTAACCCCGATGAGATAGGCGGCCAGGTGAACATCGCCATACCCGGGAAACCGATGACCATAGGCCTGGCTCTCACCGACTATGACCGCTTGATGGCCGATGCACCCGGTACTCCAGACCTGCACGAGGTGTTTGACCACCAGATAGGAGACCCGTTCTCCTACCCCACCTGCCCCGACGACATCACCCGGAAAGCCGGCAAGGTGGAAATCCTGTGGGGCGAGAACAGATGGGACGACTGGATACCCATCGGTTCGGGAGGAAGTGTCATCAGGGATATCACGCTCACCGAGAGTATGGCCAAGCGGGCTTCGTTCTCCTACTCGATGGAGACCGAACTGGTGGTGAGTGCCGGATGTGCCAAAGCTGGAGTGGGCTTCGGCTACAACAACACCAATGAGACCACACATGAGGAAACCACCAACTTCTCGGTATCCGGCTGCGTACCCGGACTGGCTCCAGGGGACAACAATCCCAACAGACCCTACTTCCAGTGGAACCTCTGCTGGTATAACTACACGCTGGCAGGACAGACCTTCCCCGTGGTGAACTACATCGTGAAGCCACGCTCGCCACGAAGCACAGCGCCCAAGGGCATCTGAGCCAACCCACACTAATGCCTTCGGCAGGTGCAATTCCTACACTCATCAAGCCTGCGTTCCACATGGGACGCAGGTTTTTTGGGGCCTTCACGGCATCTGCCAAAGGCATTTTCTTCGTAATTTTGCAGCCGCTAAGGGCGATGCACACCAACCCGCCACCCACCGCAGCCCGTACAGAGTGGGAAGAAAACAGTGTGCCAACGGCATTTGCCAACAGAAAACAGTTTTCAGGATAACGATTTATGGAAGAACACATGACCCTGCGCCACTGGCTGGCGCTCTCTGGCCTTACCTTTTCCGCCTTCATCTTCAACACCTCGGAGTTTGTTCCCATCGGCCTGCTGACCGACATCAAGGAGGATTTCCACCTGACGGAAGCATCGGTGGGCATGCTCATCTCAGTGTATGCATGGGTGGTGATGCTGCTCTCGCTGCCTCTCATGATAATGGTTTCACGCATGGAGATGCGCCGCCTCATGCTGTGGCTCATAGGACTCTTCGGCGTGTGCCAGGTGATGTCGTACCTGTCGGGCAGCTATGCCATGCTGATGGCATCGCGCATAGGCGTAGCCTGCACGCACGCCATATTCTGGTCGATAGTGGCTCCTATGGCCGTCCGCATGGCACCCGAGAAACACAAGGCGCTGGCGCTGAGCATGGTGGTGACGGGTTCGTCCGTAGCCATGGTGCTGGGTATGCCCCTTGGACGCATGATAGGACTGCACCTGGGCTGGCGCATGACGTTTCTGAGCATAGGTATCTTTGCCTTTCTCACCCTCGTATATGCGTTCCTGTTCCTCCCCACAGTGCCCAACCGCGGCGGCTTCTCGCCCCGCAGACTGCCCGAGTTGCTGTCGCAGCGCGTTCTGCAAGGGCTGTATCTCTTCACCCTGCTGGTGGCTACAGCCTACTACGTGTGCTACAGCTACATAGAACCCTTCCTCAAGCAAGTGGCAGGCATGCCCAACAGCCTGGTCACCGCTACGCTGATGATCATGGGCGGAGCGGGATTTCTGGGAAGCCTCATCTACGCCCGCTACTATGACCGAAACCCCAGAAGGTTTGTGGCCGTCATGGTGGGCATCATCACGGTGACCCTTGTGGCCGTCATGCCGATGGCGATGGCCAATGTGCCCAGCATACTCACATTTGCCCTGATGGGCCTTGCTGCCACCGCCTATAACGTGGCCATGCAGTCGGTCATCATACAGGTGACCAGCCAAGAGAGCACCGCTGTGGCCATGTCTATCTTCTCAGGCATCTTCAACTTAGGCATCGGTTGTGGTGCCTTCTTCGGTGGAGCCATCTGCACACACGACAGCATCGCCCACATCGGCCTCTTTGCAGGCGTCATCGCACTGGCTGCCCTGCTCTACTGGACACTGCATCTGGCCCGACTGGTGCGGTGAGCAGCACCCGCCCAACCGCCTTTGCCAGCGCAAAAGGAGCAAAAAGGACCGAGGGGCTTGCCCGTATCGGAATAAAGCCATACTTTTGTAAGAAACAAGGGACAAAACTGCAAGGAATGAGACTGAGAGACAGGGTGCTGGCCACCATGAAGTCAAGGGATACAGAGGGGGCGTTTGAACTCTACGTTACACGCACTCCCGGCTATCTGTGGGCACTCCTATTCCGCCGTCTGGGCGTGCATCCCATAGCCGTAACGCTTGCCAGCATCGTCATAGGAGCGGCAGCCGGCTACTTTTTCTACTTCCCCAGTCGGGAGATGAACCTCATAGGCATGCTGCTGCTGGTATGGGCCAACTGGTATGACTGTGCCGACGGACAGCTGGCACGCATGACCGGCAAGAAGACGCTGATAGGCCGCATCCTGGACGGATTCGCGGGTGATGTGTGGTTCTTCTGCATCTACCTGGCCATCGCACTGCGCCTGACCCATGCCTGGACCGGCCTGGCCGACTTCATGCAGCACGATGCATGGGTGTGGGCACTGATGGCATGGGCGGGTCTGCACTGCCATAGCCGGCAGTGTGCACTGGCCGACTATTACCGGAACATACACCTGTGGTTCCTGTTGGGCAAGCAAGGAAGCGAACTGGACACGAGCCGCGAGGAGAAGCGCGAGATGGAGAGCATGCGATGGCTGTCGCGTGACTGGTTTCACAAGCTCTACCTCTTCTTCTATATTAAATACACGCGCGCACAAGAGAAGCAGACTCCCTGCTTCCAGCAACTGTACCGCCTGCTGCAGGAGAAGCCTCATCTGATGACCGACGAAGTGCGCCAGGAGTTCCGGCGCGAGAGCCGTCCCCTGATGCCGCTTACCAACATACTCACCTTCGACACCCGCGTGGGCGTACTCTTCCTGTCCCTTCTGTTGGGCCAGCCATGGGTGTGGCCACTGTTTGAATGCACGGTGCTCGAGGCCATACGGTTTCGTATGCGCAACAGGCATGAGCGGCTGTGCCGACACATGTACCAAGATCTGTCCCTGATATGAAGAGCCATCGACACATAGCCCTGCTGCTGGCAGGAGGATGCGGAGTGCGCATGAACGCCAATTGCCCCAAGCAGTTTCTGCAGGTGGATGGCGAGCCGGTGCTGCTGCACACGATGCGTGCTTTCCAGCGCCACTCGCTCATACAGGACATCTATGTGGTGTGTGCCGCCGAGTGGGCTGCGGCTGTGCGGCAAGAGGCTGGCGATGGGGGGATAGAGAAATTCCGCTGTACCATAGAGGGAGGAGCCACAGGATTTGACTCGCTATGCAATGGCATCAGAGGGCTGGCAGGCATGGTGAACGACCCCACCGCACTGGTACTGGTGCACGATGCCGTCAGGCCGCTCGTCACACAGGACATCATCAGCCGCAACATCGCCGTATGCCTGACGCACGGCAATGCCATCACCGCCCTGGAAAGCCACGAAGCCTTCCTGATGAGCCGTGACGGACTGACATCGGCCGACTATCTGCCGCGCGAGGGAGTGCTGCGTGCACAGACACCGCACACCTTTCCGCTATCCACGCTGACGCAGATGATGGAGAAGGCCCACGAGCAAGGCATCACCTACTCACAGTCGCTCTTCACACTGGCCAACGAGCTGAACTTCACGCCGCTGTACATAGCCGAGGGTGATGCGCTCAACTTCAAGCTCACGCTTCCGCAGGATATCCTCATCTATCAGGCGCTCAAGGATGCGCCCCTGCTTTCTTCCCTTGAGGAGAAGAACACCTGAAGGCCATCGCAGAAGCAGGCAAGCCCATCAACCGGAGAAGCATGACCAGGCAGGGACAAGCACCCAGCCAGTCCCACGAACAATCATTTCCCACAAAACCAGACAGGGTGAAAGGCTCAGAACGTAGCGCGGAAGCATCCCCGGATGCCCCATCGGTGGGTGCCGGGATAGATGTAGTTGAGGCGTTGCACGTACTCCACATGGAAGAACTTAAAGATATTGTGCACGCCCGCAATGACCTCCACATAGGGTTTGTGCGGGTCTATGACGCGTGAAGCATACTCAAAGTTGCCATACTCGTCATAGCTGCCGGGGAAATAGAAGAGGCGTGCATCGGCGGCATTACGCTCCAACATGGGGTTGTTCTTGTCGGTGAGCGTACCCCACAAGGCATTCACGCCCAGATACTCACGCCACTTGAGGCGCTTGAGAAGCGGGATGCGGTTGAACACCTTGCCGTTCAAATCCCACGAGAGCATCATTGAGGCATAACGGTCAGTGGGGAACTCCATGTTGCGCACCAGGCAGAAGGTGTTCTCGCCCATGATATAACTCATGTTGGCAGCCGGCATGATGAGGAAGGGATAAGGCACACGGTTCCACTGCACACCGCCCTTCACCTTGGCATCCACCTTGCCCCAGGAGCGAATCCAGAAGCGCTTGTAGATGGTGGCTTCGGTGAAGTTATAGTTGTACTGCCCGCCCAGGAAGCCCTTGATGCCTACCGTGTGGGTGAGGCCAAAGACGGGCGAATCAAGATTGGTGGGCAAGCGGCGCTGCTTGGTGTTGACATAGGTGGCTCCCGGTTGGAAGTTCAATCCCGCTGTCAGTTCGGTGAAGGTGATGCGCCTGAGGTTCAGCCTGTCCTGCTGAGTGGGCACCGCCATCCCATAAGCATTCACTCCCAGACCGTTCATGGGCTGATAGAAGAGATGCCCGGCCCCCTCGTTCCACTCCCGACGCAAGCGTGCCTGAAGCCTCAAGCCATTCTCCCACTCCCAATCCACATGCGCTTGACAGCGCTCGAAGTAGTTCATGTGATGCACAGGAGCCCACTTGAGTGCCACGAAGACGTTGTCGCGGTCGGTATCGAGAAACTTGTCGCTGGGTGATGCCACATCGTTCTCATAGCTCACGGAGACGTTTCGCACAGGATATTCATGCGAGGAATAAGCCTTGCGATTGAAGGAGTAGGTCACTTCGCCCATGCCTTTCCATCGCTCGTCACCAAAGCCGTATTTGAGGTTTCCGCGCAAGAACAGGTGCGGATGGAGGTTTGCTGTGGTCTGTGCACTCACCCTCAGATGGAATCCCTCCACGGAGTTGGTACCCAGCATAGAGTTCACGGGACCGATATCCACCTTGCTGGGACGGTCGGGACGGATGCTTGTCTCCACATAGTTCTCGATGAAAGCCTTTCCCAACCAGAGCAATGGCTTGAAGCCTCGGGTGGAATAGAACTGGTGCAGGAGCAGGCCCATATCGTCCTCGGTGCGTGTGAGCGGTTCTGGACGGGCAGCCTGCCAGAACACACTGTCGCGCAACTGTGAGGAGGGTTCCTGCCTGGTGTCGCCTCCGAAAGCAAACTCCCGGTCCTTGATGGGTGCAAAGTCCCACCCGCTGCAGTGTACCACGCGCTCCACCTGAACCTTCTGAAGCCACGAAACCAGCGCCATACGTACCAGCATGCGGCTGCTGGTGACCACCTGTTCACCCGTGGGCAACGTGTGGAAATCCTGCATTACTCGCATCTCCCTGACGAAGTTCACATCCGACCGCGAGGGGATGCCTATCTCGGCACGGCGCACTCTCCACGTGGAGTCGGCCATGATGAAGAGCGTACCCGAGAAACCAAAGTCCTGAGGATTATTGGGTGTGAAGTCGATGCGATAACACTTGTCACGCTCCACCATGAGCGTATCAACGATAAAATAGCGGTAGAAGGAGATGGCCGAAGCCGAGCTGATGGGGCTGGTGAAGGGATATTGCAGGAGCCGCACCTGGTCTTGATAGATATCCACATCGGTGAAGCAGTCGGCCATCATGCCCGTGAGAATGTTTCCGCTGGTTATCAACTTGCTTATGCCATCGCTCCTCTGTCCCTCCACTATGGTTTTCTCCTGTCGCGGGCTCTTGCGGTAGATGACGCGGCTGGCCTTCTCATCTACCGTGAGCGGCAGGATGAGTTTGCCCGTCTCGGGGCATGTATCCACATGATTTTTCAGGTAAGGGAGCTTGCGGAAGTGGTCGTCCTGCAGGATTTTGTCCGTCACCTCATCCAGCGCAAGCGTCATCTTCTCATATTTATTATAGGAGAGGAAATCGCGCGAGCGCAGGGAGTTGCTGTCCTTAGCAGCTATCACCCGCCTCATCATCTCCACGGCAGGGTTCTCGCGGCGCCTGTAACGCTTGCGCTTGGCCACCACACTCACCTCCTGCATATCAGAGTATTTCTCTTTGAGACGGACATCCAGCCTCTGCGCACGCTTCACCTCCACGGCACGTGTGTCATATCCCACCATCGAGAAGACCAGTGTGCCATTGCGGAAAGGTATCCTGTAGCGCCCGTCCATGTCCGTTGCCACCGCCTCGGCACGCCTGTCGGCGTAATAGACATGCGCCATGGGAAGCGTCTCGCCTGTAGCCGCATCGGTCACTCTGCCCTGCACAACCTGTGCAACCGCCCTGCCCGTAAGCAGGAGACAAAGCAGAGTGAACAAGAAAAGTCTGTGCCTCAACACTTGCCCCAATGATTTCATTAGCAGCTGCAAAGTTACAAACAACCCACGAATTACACCCTACCCTCACCCAAATATAACAACAATGCCGTCAAATGGAACAGCACCGAGAGGCGAGACGCCGGCTTGGACGCACTTGGGTACACTTGCCAGAAAAATAAGTGACCGTTCTTGAGCCCATCTACCATTATATTTCATATATTTGCATTGTCGTAATGCTGCGACGATGCATATACATATCTATTATTAACCCCTTAAACAATCATTATGAACAACATTCCATTAGTATTTTGGCTCGTCCCGATAGCCAGCATCGTAGCATTGGGAATGGCATGGTGCTTCTTCCGCACAATGATGAGGGAGGATGAAGGCACAGAGAGAATGAAAGAGATAGCCAGACATGTGCACAAGGGTGCCATGGCTTATCTGAAGCAACAGTACAAGGTGGTAGCCATCGTCTTTGTGGTACTGGCCATCGTCTTCGCCTTCATGGCTTATGGGCTGAAGGTGCAGAATCCATGGGTGCCATTTGCATTCCTCACGGGCGGCCTGTTCTCGGGACTTGCAGGATTCTTCGGCATGAAAACAGCCACCTATGCATCTGCACGCACTGCCAATGGAGCACGCACGGGTCTGGCCAAGGGACTGAAGATAGCATTCCGTAGCGGTGCCGTGATGGGACTCGTGGTCGTCGGTCTCGGACTGCTTGACATAGCCATCTGGTTTGTCGTTCTCAATGCTGTATATGACGGCGAACCAACAGCACTCATCACCATCACTACCACCATGCTGACCTTCGGCATGGGTGCTTCCACCCAGGCGCTCTTTGCCCGTGTGGGTGGTGGCATCTACACCAAGGCTGCCGACGTGGGTGCCGACCTGGTGGGCAAGGTGGAGGCAAACATCCCAGAAGACGACCCACGCAATCCTGCCACCATTGCCGACAATGTGGGCGACAATGTGGGCGATGTGGCAGGAATGGGTGCCGACCTGTACGAGAGCTATTGCGGTTCGATACTCTCAACGGCGGCACTTGGTGCAACAGCCTTTGCCATGAACGGCGACATGCAGCTGCGTGCCGTCATCGCGCCTATGATAATAGCGGCCATCGGCATCTTCCTCTCGCTCATAGGCATCTTCCTGGTGCGCACGAAAGAAGGGGCAACGATGAAGGAGCTGCTTCGTTCGCTCGGCTATGGCACCAACGTAAGCGCCGTACTGATAGCCGTTGCCACATTCATCATATTATATATGCTGCGCATAGAGAACTGGCTCGAGCTCTCGTTCTCCGTCATCAGCGGTCTGGTGGCAGGTGTAGTGATAGGCCAAGCCACTGAATATTACACATCCCACAGCTACAAGCCAACGCAAAAGATAGCAGAGGCTTCGCAGACCGGCCCTGCTACGGTCATCATCAAAGGCATAGGCACGGGCATGATATCAACGATGATTCCCGTGGTCACCATCTCGGTTGCCATCATGCTCAGCTATCTATGTGCCAATGGTTTTGACATGTCGTTGTCGGCAAAGTCAATAAGCATTGGTCTGTACGGAATCGGCATTGCTGCCGTGGGTATGCTGTCAACGCTCGGCATCACACTGGCCACCGATGCCTATGGTCCTATCGCCGACAATGCAGGAGGCAATGCCGAGATGAGCGGACTGGGCAAGGAGGTGCGTAAGCGTACAGATGCTCTCGATGCCCTTGGCAACACCACAGCGGCTACGGGCAAAGGCTTCGCCATTGGTTCGGCAGCCCTGACGGCCTTGGCTCTACTGGCATCTTATATAGAGGAGATAAAGATAGCGATGATACGTGCAGCGGAGAATGGCAAGGAGTATCTTGATGCTGCCGGACAACTCTTCGACCCATCGAAAGCCTCTACCATCGACTTCATCAACTTCTTCCAGGTGAACCTCATCAATCCTAAAGTACTCATAGGAGCATTCCTCGGCGCAATGGCCGCCTTCCTGTTCTGCGGACTCACCATGGGAGCCGTTGGCCGTGCAGCCGAGTCGATGGTTCAGGAAGTGCGCCGGCAGTTCCGCGAGATAAAAGGCATACTTGAGGGCAAGGCAACGCCCGACTATGGACGATGTGTGGAGATAAGCACACGAAGCGCTCAGAGAGAGATGATTATCCCATCGCTCCTGGCCATAGTCATTCCCGTTGTAGTAGGTCTTGTGCTTGGAGTGGCAGGCGTGTTGGGTTTGCTCACAGGCGGTCTGGCCGCTGGCTTCACCCTTGCTGTATTCATGTCCAATTCGGGCGGAGCATGGGATAATGCCAAGAAGATGATAGAAGAAGGGCACTTTGGAGGTAAGGGCAGCGACAACCACAAGGCAACCATCGTGGGCGACACAGTGGGCGACCCATTCAAGGATACCTCAGGTCCGTCGCTAAACATCCTCATCAAACTGATGTCCATGGTGAGCATCGTCATGGCAGGATTGACAATCGCTTTCCTGTAAGGCGAGGGGAGGTCTTCTGAGCGATAGCACACAAACTGTATCAGAATTATGGCAGACTGATACAGGCGGGCGAGTCCTGAAGGGGAGGACTTTACATGAGGTTTTAAGCACCCAACCCTTCGGGACTTCACGTCTGCCCTTCGTCGTAAATATACGTCTGCCGATCCGTTGCTTGACGATATCGCTGTGGGCAAGCGTCTAAGCCGTTCTTGGCCAACCCACTCTTCCTTTTTATCTACAGTAGATTCAGAGGGTATAGCAGGGATGCTATACCCTCATATAAATAGTCATATTCTCATATTTTTACTTAGAGAAACACCATCCCCAATTATTTTTGTCTGAAAGTTATCGGCACATTGTACTTTACATCTACAGGCTTGCCTTTTTGTTTGCCTGGTTCCCACGCCGGCATAGATTTCACCACACGCATAGCCTCTTCGTCGAGCACAGCATGACCTGCTGACTTTGTGATGTGTACGTCGCTGATAGTTCCGTCTTTTCCAACAACAAATCCGACAATAGCCTTGCCTTGCAGCTTTGCTTTGACAGCTGTCTGTGGATATTTCATATTCTTCATAAGAAACTCCATCATTGCTAATTCTCCGCCTTTGAATTTTGGCATCTCCTCGACAACAGCAAAAACCTTTGTGGCTGTCTGTTGTGTCTGCAGATTGGCTGTTGGTAGAGTGTCTGCTGTATGGACGGCTTCTCTTGTCATAGTGCCGGTGTTGCTGGCAAATATGCTCAATGCCAGTGTTGCCACTGGGATGATGAACAATGCCTTGAGCATCATCCATCGGTTTGATTTCTTTTGGTTCATCATAATGATTCTTCGTTTTAGTGATTCTTTGTTAAGGTTGTTGGCAAATGGCTGCAGACGATTGCCGACCGCCTTGACTACAAGAAATTTTTGATATTGTGTTGCATCAATGCCTTTGTTTAATACTGCCTCATCCACCTCAAACTCGTGTATGGCTTTCAGATTCTTGCCTATCAGCCACACGAAAGGATTGAACCACTGTATGATAGTGGCTACCTGAAGAATGATGAGGTCAATGCAGTGCCCTAAGCGTATATGTTCCTGCTCATGTGTCAGTATGAAACTGCGGTTGTTGGCATAGTCGTCGCGGCTCATCACAATGTAGTGGAATAGACAGAACGGACTTGTGGCACAATCGGTGAGAACAATGGTGTTGCCTCTGTTGTCGGTGATATGCTCGCACTGGCGCAGCTGCTTTGTCAGACGCACGGTCTGAACAACTGTCATAAAGAATAATGCTATGACACCTATTATATATATACAAATCATGGTGTCTGCCCAACTCCATATGGACTGTTCGCTTGCATCGCCATTTATCAGTACTTCAGGCAACTGTACCGTCTGACGAACCATGGCTACTGTCGGATTTGTACCACCGGTGAAGTGAACCAATGGAATAGCAAACGACATAATCAGACATCCAAGGATTAATATTCGGTTGAGCCGATGAAAAGTCTCCTTTTCAAGCAATGGTATAATGCAAGTATATAGCAGAGCCAATGCCATGGCTGATTTTATGACATAAGGTAGTATCATAGTTCTTCTGTTTTTGAATTATCTCTTTTCTCCGTACCTTTGTCTATCAGACTAAGTATCTCCTCCAGTTCCTCATCCGGGATGTTCTCTTCTTTCACAAAGAACGAGATGAGCGAGTGCAGGCTGCCGCCAAAGAACGACTTCTTTACTTCCTTCATAGCATGACGTGTGTATTCTGCCCTTGTTATGAGAGGCGAAAATACGTAGGTCTTGCCTCCGCCATCGCGTTTATAAGATGTTACGTACTTCTTGTGCGTAAGAATCTTCAAAAACGTGGCAATAGTGGAATAGGCGGGACGAGGTTCGGGGTAAACGTCGATTATCTCGTGCGTAGTCATTCCACATCCTTTATCCCACAGAATGTTCATTATCTGCATCTCGGCACGTGTCAATGTATTGAATTCTTTCATCTTTCTTGTTGTTTACTGTTGAGGTTATCTAATATTTTAGATTTTCTATTGGCAAAGATATAGCAAATGCAAGTTAATTGTTTGCGGATACAAGCAGAAACTATTAATAGAATGACGGTTTTAACGTATCTTGTTAGATATTTGATTGAAATTATTAGATATTAACCCAAATCGGTCGTACATTAGGGATTTTCCTGTACAAAAAGTCAAATAACAGCAAGCCGTAGCCGCCTATATGGTCATAACACATGAATTGTCTCAAGGCAAAAGGAACTAATTTTCCAATGACCGATTGGGGGTTATTTGCTAATTCTGTAATGAGAGGACGTGTACACGCAAGAAGGACATTGAAGGGCTTAGTTGCGTATTTGAGGATGACAATATTCTCTCTGTCGTAAGAACACTTTATGGCATACGAAAGGGGCAGCGTACTCTTCTTGGGCAACGAACCAGTACTGTTTCGGGATTACTTTCCACCTCCAAGGGCGGCTAAGCAGTATGCTCCACCGTCCAACCCAAGGCTGGACGGTCAGAGAATATATACTTCGTTGCAAAAGTATCCAAGCTTCATCCACCGTCCAGCCTAGGGTTGGACGGTGACAGAGAGTTTCTTCCCCATCACGAAGACTAACTAGAAGTGCATCAGGAGCCTTCTTTTCCTTATTGTCAACATAGTAGAAATGAAGCGGATAATTCTGTTCAAGATATTGGTGACTTGATAGCCCATCTTAAGTGACACCCTTGTGAGAAGTGTTAGCCCTAATTATTGTTGCTTGCAAAAATTTTGCCGAACGGCAAGAATCTTTTTGAGGAACAAAGGTAAACTGTATCAACGTTATGGAAAAGGCGGCTTGTTTAGGATGGTTGCAAGGCAAGCAGTGTCAACGATATGGAAAAGGCAACCTCGTTTCGGATGATTACAGCGTGGATAGGGGGTGTACAGAAACGGCAAATCCCCACTCTGCCTTTCAGCGGAGTGGGGATTTGTCTATTGTAAAACTGTTATGCAGTCAAAACTTAAGACTGAGGAGCCAGCTCATCAGCAAACTCAAGGAGAGTCTTGCGGCTGGAGAGTGAGCGCTCGTAGTCCTCACGGCTGGTCACGATAATCTTATCGAACTCGCGCAGACCTGTACCTGCGGGAATGAGGTGACCGCAAATCACGTTCTCCTTCATGCCCTCCAAGTAATCGCTCTTGCCATTGATGGCTGCCTCGTTGAGCACCTTGGTTGTCTCCTGGAAGGATGCTGCTGACATGAAGCTGCTGGTCTGCAGAGCCGCACGGGTGATACCCTGAAGAATCTGGGTAGAAGTTGCAGGCTGGGCGTCACGTACCTCCACTGTGCGAAGGTCACGGCGCTTGAGGCTGGAGTTCTCGTCGCGCAGGCGGCGGGCAGTAACAATCTGCCCCTTCTGCAAGGTCTCAGAGTCTCCGGGATCGGTAACCACCTTCTTACCCCAGATGCGGTCGTTCTCCTCGGCGAACTCGAGTTTGTCCACCATCTGAAGCTCAAGGAAGTTGGTATCACCGGGCTCGTTGATCTGTACCTTACGCATCATCTGACGCACGATAACCTCGAAGTGCTTGTCGTTAATCTTCACACCCTGCAGGCGATACACATCCTGCACCTCGTTGACGATATACTCCTGAACGGCTGTGGGACCCTTGATGGCCAGGATGTCGGCAGGTGTGATGGCACCATCAGAAAGGGGAGTTCCGGCACGCACGGAGTCATTCTCCTGCACCAGAATCTGCTTACTTAGGGGTACCATATACTTGCGCTCCTCTCCAAGCTTGGACTTGACGGTAATCTCACGGTTGCCGCGCTTCACCTTACCCATAGTCACCTCACCGTCGATTTCGGTTACGACTGCGGGGTTGCTGGGATTACGAGCCTCGAACAGCTCGGTTACACGAGGCAGACCACCAGTGATATCACCGCCACCACCTACTACGCGAGGAATCTTCACCAGTACATCACCAGCCTTCACCACCTGTCCGTCGGCCACTGCAATGTGACCACCGATGGGGAAGTTGTAGTTGCGCAGAGGCTCGCCATTGGCATCGAGCACATGCACAGCAGGTGCCTTGGTTTTGTCCTTTGACTCAGTCACGATGAGCTCGCGCAGGCCAGTGGCCTCGTCGCTCTCTACACGATAGGTAACACCCTCGATGACGTTCTCGAACTGCAGCTTACCAGCAGACTCTGTAACGATAACGGCGTTGAAGGGATCCCACTTGGCCACTACATCACCCTTCTTGACAAGGTCGCCCTCCTTGAAGTAGAGCTTACTGCCATAGGGTACATCCTGACTCAAGAGCACAATGCCTGTGCTGGGCTCAACGAAGCGGATTTCAGTCAGACGGCTTACCACCACCTGGGCTGTCTTCTCCTCCTCGTCAACGATATCTACTGTACGCAACTCGTCAAACTCGACACGTGCATCATACTTGGCACGAATCATAGCGTTGGCAGCAGCGTTACTTGCCACACCACCGGCGTGGAAGGTACGCAGAGTAAGCTGTGTACCAGGCTCACCAATTGACTGGGCGGCAATCACACCCACAGCCTCACCCTTCTGAACCATACGGCTGGTGGCAAGGTTGCGACCATAACACTTCATGCAGACGCCCTTCTTGCTCTCACAAGTGAGCACTGAGCGGATTTCCACCATCTCGATGGGGCTCTCCTCAATCTCCTTGGCCTTGGCCTCGTTGATTTCTTCACCGGCAGCACAGATAAGCTTGCCTGTGGTGGGATGTATGATGTCGTGTACTGATACACGGCCCAAAATGCGCTCGGAGAGGCTGCTGATGATCTCGTCACCATTCTTCAGTGCTGTGCACATCAGACCACGCAGAGTACCGCAATCCTCCTCATTGATAATCACATCGTGACTCACGTCAACCAGACGACGGGTAAGATAACCGGCGTCGGCTGTCTTCAGAGCGGTATCGGCCAGACCCTTACGGGCACCATGGGTAGAGATGAAGTACTCCAGCACAGACATTCCCTCCTTAAAGTTAGAAAGGATGGGGTTCTCAATGGTAAGAGGTTCGGCACCAGCCTTCTGAGGCTTGGCCATCAGACCACGCATACCACTCAGCTGGCTAATCTGACCCGCACTACCACGGGCTCCACTGTCAAGCATCATATACACAGCGTTGAAGCCCTGGTCGGCCTCCTTCATCGTCTTCATCAGCACAGCAGAGAGCTCGTTGTTGACATGTGTCCAGGTATCAATAACCTGGTTGTAACGCTCCTTATCGGTGATGAATCCCATTCCGTACTCAGAAGAGATACGTTCAATCTCGTCATTACCCTTCTTGATGAGTGCTTCTTTCTCCTTAGGAATGATAATATCACCCAGGTTGAAGGACAGTCCGCCTTCATAAGCCAGACGATAACCGAGGTTCTTGATACCATCGAGGAACTCGCAGGCACGTGCTACACCCACTGTCTTGATGACGTTGGTGATGATGCCGCGCAGAGTCTTCTTGGAGATAACGTCATTGAAGTAACCTACCTCAACGGGAATGATCTCGTTGGCAATCACACGACCTACAGAAGTCTCCACCATGCGCTTGCCGATGGAACCGTCCTCGAGCTTGTCGTCAACAATCACATGAACAGGTGCATGCACATCCACACGATCCTCATTGTAGGCAATGATAGCCTCCTCGGGACCATAGAACTTGAGACCAGCACCCTTGGCTCCGGGACGAAGCTTGGTGATGTAGTACAGGCCAAGCACCATATCCTGAGAGGGAACAGTGATAGGAGCACCGTTGGCAGGATTAAGAATATTGTGTGACTGAAGCATGAGAATCTGAGCCTCGAGAATTGCCTCGTTGCTCAAAGGCAAATGCACAGCCATCTGGTCACCATCGAAGTCGGCGTTGAACGCAGTACATGCGAGAGGATGCAGCTGGATAGCCTTACCTTCAATCATCTTGGGCTGGAAAGCCTGAATACCCAGACGGTGCAGTGTAGGAGCACGGTTGAGCAACACTGGATGACCCTTCATCACATGCTCAAGGATATCCCAGATGATGGGATCCTTGCGGTCAACAATCTTCTTGGCGCTCTTCATTGTCTTCACAATACCGCGCTCGATGAGCTTACGGATGATGAACGGCTTGTAGAGCTCTGCTGCCATCAACTTAGGCAGTCCGCACTCGCCCATCTTGAGCTCGGGACCAACGACAATCACAGAACGGGCAGAGTAGTCAACACGCTTACCGAGCAAGTTCTGACGGAAACGTCCCTGCTTACCCTTGAGTGAATCGCTGAGTGACTTGAGAGGACGATTGTTCTCGGTCTTGACAGCGCTGCTCTTGCGGCTGTTGTCGAAGAGACTATCAACGGCCTCCTGCAACATACGCTTCTCATTACGCAGAATCACCTCGGGAGCCTTGATCTCAATGAGACGCTTCAGACGGTTGTTACGGATAATAACACGACGATAAAGGTCATTGAGGTCGCTGGTAGCGAAACGTCCACCATCCAGGGGAACCAGAGGACGCAACTCGGGCGGAATGACAGGAAGAATCTTCATGATCATCCACTCGGGCTTGTTGCGGCCACGGCTGGCACGGAAGCTCTCTACAACCTGCAGACGCTTCAGAGCCTCATTCTTACGCTGCTGAGCGGTATCCTGGCTTGCCAGGTCGCGAAGCTGGTAAGAAAGTGAGTCGAGGTCAAGCTGGAGGAGAAGGTCATAAATGGCCTCTGCACCCATCTTGGCGATGAACTTGTTGGGATCAGAATCGTCAAGATATGCGTTGTTCTGGGGAAGCTTATCCAACACATTCAGATACTCGTCCTCTGAAAGGAGGTCAAGACGTGCCAGAGGTGCATCAGGATCGTTCTCCATCACACCAGGCTGAATCACGACATAACGCTCATAATATATAATAGAGTCGAGCTTCTTGGTGGGAATACCCAGAAGGTAACCTATCTTGTTGGGCAGAGAACGGAAATACCAGATGTGGGCAACAGGCACCACCAGCTGGATGTGTCCGCTGCGCTCGCGGCGAACCTTCTTCTCTGTCACTTCCACTCCACAGCGGTCGCAGACGATACCCTTATAGCGGATGCGCTTGTACTTTCCGCAATGGCACTCGTAGTCCTTGGTGGGACCGAAAATGCGCTCGCAGAAGAGACCGTCGCGCTCGGGCTTGTAGGTACGGTAGTTGATGGTCTCTGGTTTCAGGACCTCACCATACGAGTTCTCCAGAATCTCTTCGGGAGAAGCCAGGCCAATGGTTATCTTGGTAAAGTTTGTTTTTACCTTAGTTTCTTTCTTAAAAGCCATATAATATCCTTTGTCTAAAAGAGTACGTTATTCATTATTCCAGAGTGATACTCAGTCCCAGACCGCGCAACTCATGCAGCAACACGTTGAGTGACTCGGGGATACCAGGTGTAGGCATAGCGTCACCCTTGACGATGGCCTCATATGCCTTGCTACGACCTACAACATCATCACTCTTGATGGTCAGAATCTCCTGGAGCACGTGAGAAGCGCCGAATGCCTCGACGGCCCACACCTCCATCTCTCCGAAACGCTGTCCACCGAACTGTGCCTTACCGCCCAAGGGCTGCTGGGTAATGAGTGAGTACGGGCCAATGCTACGTGCGTGCATCTTGTCCTCAACCATGTGGCCGAGCTTGAGCATGTAGGCAACACCCACAGTAGCCAACTGGTCGAATGCCTCACCGGTAGCGCCATCATAAAGCTGTGTAGAACTGTAACGGGGCAGACCAGCCTTGTCGGTCCATTCGCACAGGTCATCCAGTGTGGCACCATCGAAGATGGGAGTAGCGAACTTGACCCCGAGCTTCAGACCTGCATAACCAAGCACTGTCTCAAAGATCTGTCCGATGTTCATTCGAGAAGGCACACCCAGAGGGTTGAGCACGATATCCACAGGAGTTCCGTCTGCCAAGAAAGGCATATCCTCCTGACGGACAATCTTACTTACAATACCCTTGTTACCATGACGACCGGCCATCTTATCACCTACGCCAATCTTACGCTTCTTGGCAATATATACCTTGGCCATCTGGATAATGCCAGAGGGAAGCTCGTCGCCGATAGTGATGGCGAACTTCTTGCGCTTCATCTCTGCATCAAGAATCTTGAACTTCTTCAGGTAGTTGATAATCAACTGGCCAATGAGCTTGTTGGTGTGCTCGTCGTTGGTCCAACCGCTGAGCTGTACAGCTGTGTAGTCGAAGGTATTGAGAACACTTGAAGTGATGGGAGCACCCTTGGCAATCAAGTCGGCACCCATGTAGTCCTTCACACCCTGGCTCTTCTTGTCACGGGTAAGTTCAATCAACTTATCCACGAGAATAGCCTTCAGATCCTCTACCTTATCGTTGAACTCCTCATCAATAGCGGCCAGACGAGGCTTATCCTGCTGCTTGGCAGCACGAGTCTTCACTGCCTTGGAGAAGAGCTTCTTGTCGATGACAATACCATTGAGAGAGGGACTTGCCTTCAGAGAAGCGTCCTTCACGTCGCCAGCCTTGTCGCCGAAGATAGCACGAAGCAGCTTCTCCTCGGGGCTGGGATCGCTCTCACCCTTAGGTGTAATCTTACCTATCATGATGTCACCGGGAGTCACACGGGCACCGATACGGATGATACCGTTCTCATCAAGGTCCTTTGTAGCCTCCTCGCTCACGTTGGGGATATCAGAGGTCAACTCCTCCATACCACGCTTGGTCTCACGAACCTCGAGAGAGAACTCCTCTACGTGTACGCTGGTGAGAATATCCTCACGCACAACACGCTCGTTGAGCACGATGGCATCCTCATAGTTGTAACCCTTCCAAGGCATGTAAGCCACCAGAAGGTTCTTACCCAGTGCCAACTCGCCATCCTCGGTTGAGTAACCCTCGGTGAGAATCTGACCCTCAACTACCCTATCGCCCTTGTTGCAGATAGGACGAAGGTCGATGGTCATACTCTGGTTGGTGCGACGGAACTTGGGAATGCGATACTCCTTCAGTGCAGGCTCGAAGCTTACAAACTCTTCATCCTCTGTACGGTCGTACAGGATACGGATGGTAGTAGCATCCACATACTCCACTACACCAGCGCCTTCGGCTGTAATCATTGTGCGAGAGTTCTCACACACCTGACGCTCGATGCCAGTACCTACGATAGGAGCCTCAGAACGCATCAAAGGCACAGCCTGACGCATCATGTTAGATCCCATCAGAGCACGGTGAGCATCATCATGCTCAAGGAAGGGAATCAGAGCAGCTGCAATTGAGGCAATCTGCTGAGGAGCAACGTCCATATAGTCAACCTCCGAGGGGGGAACCACAGGATAGTCATCGTCCTCACGGCACTTAACCTTAGTGCGGATGAATGTTCCGTCATCATTAAGAGGAGCATTACCCTGACCGATGATCTTGCCTTCCTCCTCCTCTGCTGTCATATACTGGATGCCCTTGTCAGAGAGGTCAACCACACCATTGTTTACCTTTCTATAAGGAGTCTCAATGAAACCGAGGTCGTTGATCTTGGCAAATACGCACAGAGAAGAGATAAGTCCGATGTTGGGTCCCTCAGGAGACTCAATAGGACAGAGACGACCATAGTGAGTGAAGTGCACATCTCGAACCTCAAATCCGGCACGCTCACGAGACAGACCGCCAGGACCAAGGGCAGAGAGGCGACGCTTGTGTGTCACCTCGGCCAGAGGGTTGGTCTGGTCCATGAACTGGCTCAGAGCATTGGTACCGAAGAAGGTATTGATAACACTGCTGATAGTCTTTGCATTGATCAGGTCGGTGGGAGTGAACACCTCATTGTCACGCACATTCATGCGCTCACGGATGGTGCGTCCCATACGAGCCAGACCCACAGCGAACTGGTTGCTCAGCTGCTCACCCACGGTACGTACGCGACGGTTGCTCAAGTGGTCGATATCATCCACCTTGGCATTTGAGTTGACCAGCTCAATCAGATACTTGATAATCTCAATGATATCCTCCTTGGTCAGAACGCGAACATCCATATCGGTGTGAAGGTTCAACTTGTGGTTGATACGATAACGGCCTACCTCACCCAAGTCATAACGCTTGTCACTGAAGAAGAGGTTGTTGATAACCTCACGTGCACTAGCATCATCGGCAGGATCAGCGTTACGCAGCTGGCGGTAGATATACAGCACAGCCTCCTTTTCACTGTTGGTGATATCCTTCTGCAGAGTATCGAAGATGGTAGAATAATCAGAAGAACGTCCTTCCTCCTGTGAATCATCCTTGTGCACCAGAATTGTAGGCACATTGCTGCTCAGGATAAGTTCAATAGCATCCTCATCCACCACGCGCTCACGGTCAAGGATAACCTCATTACGCTCGATAGAAACTACCTCACCGGTATCCTCATCCACGAAGTCCTCTACCCAACTCTTGAGAACCCTTGCTGCCAACTTACGGCCGACATACTGCTTCAGGTTCTCACGAGTCACCTTAACCTCCTCGGCCAAGTCAAAGATTTCGAGAATATCCTTATCGGTCTCATAGCCGATGGCACGCAGAAGCGTGGTCACGGGCAACTTCTTCTTACGGTCAATGTATGCATACATTACATTATTGATATCCGTAGCGAACTCTATCCAGCTACCCTTGAAAGGAATGATTCTCGCAGAATACAACTGGGTGCCGTTGGCATGAACACTGCTGCCAAAGAACACACCAGGCGAACGGTGCAGCTGAGATACAACAACACGCTCAGCACCGTTGATAACGAATGTACCATTGTTGGTCATGTAGGGAATGGGACCCAGGAATACATCCTGAATAACCGTATCAAAGTCCTCATGATCGGGGTCGGTACAGAAAAGTTTCAGCTTTGCCTTCAAAGGCACGCTGTATGTCAGACCTCTCTCCAGGCACTCCTCAATTGAGTAGCGGGGTGGGTCAATATAATAATCCAAGAACTCCAGTACGAAGTTGTTGCGTGTATCGGCAATGGGGAAATTCTCCGAAAACACCTTATACAAGCCATCGTTCTTGCGGAGTTCGGGAGGTGTGTCCAACTGCAAGAAGTCCTTGAAAGACTTCAACTGCACTTCCAGAAAATCCGGATAAGGCATCGGACTCTTTACGGAAGCGAAATTAACTCTTTGGTTAACCAATTTAGCCATCTAAAGTTGTTTATAAGACTCGTTGAAAGGATATAGACACAAAAAGGCAAAGAACCCTCTACCAGAGGATCCTTTACCTATACCTGCTTTGACAGGGTTGATTACTTCAGCTCGATCTCAGCACCAGCCTCCTCGAGAGTCTTCTTCAGAGCCTCTGCGTCAGCCTTAGCCATGCCTTCCTTCAGAGTGCTGGGAGCACCGTCAACGAGATCCTTAGCCTCCTTCAGGCCCAGACCGCAAGCCTCCTTAACAGCCTTCACAACCTGGAGCTTAGCAGCACCTGCGCTCTTCAGCACCACGTCGAAGCTTGTCTTCTCCTCCTCAGCGGCAGCTGCACCAGCTGCACCGGGAGCAGCAACAGCAACAGCAGCTGCTGCGGGCTCGATACCATACTCATCCTTCAGGATGGTTGCCAACTCATTAACCTCTTTCACTGTCAAGTTAACCAACTCTTCAGCAATAGCCTTCAAATCTGCCATAATATTCTTACTTTTTTTATTTTTTACTTTGTTTGTTTATTGCGGGATACGGATTACTCACCCTTCTCACCAAGAGTTTTCAGAACTCCATGAATTGTATTCTGTCCAGACTGCAGTGCAGACAGAACATTCTTGGCCGGAGACTGCAGCAAAGACACAATCTCAGCAATAACCTCATTCTTGCTCTTGATTGAGCAGAGAACATCAAGCTGCTCTGCGCCAATATACAGACCCTCCTCAGCATAAGCAGCCTTCAGAGCGGGCTTCTCAGCCTTCTTGGTCTTGTACTCCTTGATCATCTTAGCAGGAGCATTGGCAACATGTGTGAACAGCACAGCAGTGGTACCCTTCAGGACATCCTTCAGGACATTGAACTCCTCACCCTTTGCCTCGAGAGCCTTCTCAAGCAGTGTGTTCTTCACAACCACCATCTTGAGTTCCTTATCAAAGCAACTTCTGCGGAGCTCAGATGTTGTAGCGGCATCCATACCCTCTACATCTACCATGTAGAAGTGGGGATACTCCTTCAGCAACTCTCCAAGATGTGCGATAATAGCACTTTTATCTTCCTTTCTCATGATTTTCCTCGAATTTAGATTTCCTCAGTAGCCTTAGGGTCAATCTTGATGCCGCGGCTCATTGTACTTGAAAGATAAATGCTCTTTACATAGGTACCCTTAGCAGAAGAAGGCTTCAACTTGATAATAGTTGAGATGAACTCCTTCGCATTCTGGGCAATCTGGTCGGCTGTGAAAGACACCTTGCCGATAGACGTGTGTACGATACCAGTCTTATCAACCTTGAAGTCGATCTTACCCTGCTTTACCTCGCGAACAGCCTTGGCAACATCCATTGTCACAGTACCGCTCTTGGGGTTAGGCATCAAGCCACGGGGACCGAGAACACGACCCAGTGCACCAATCTTACCCATGATGGAGGGCATAGTGATGATAACATCTACATCTGTCCAGCCACCCTTGATTTTCTCAATGTACTCATCGAGGCCAACATAGTCAGCACCAGCCTCCTTGGCAGCAGCCTCAGCGTCAGGTGTGCACAAGCAGAGCACACGAGTCACCTTACCTGTTCCATTGGGCAGAGACACCACGCCACGTACCATCTGATTAGCCTTTCTGGGGTCAACACCCAGACGCATATCGATGTCAACGGAAGCATCAAACTTGGTGGTAGAAATCTCCTTCACCAAAGCCGAAGCCTCTTTCAGAGTGTATGCCTTCCCTGCTTCAATCTTGTCAGCCACCAACTTCTGGTTCTTTGTCAGTTTACTCATCTTAATTGAAGTTTAAATTATTTTCCAGGGAATTCACCCTTTACGGTGATGCCCATACTTCTGGCTGTACCTGCAACCAAAGTCATGGCAGACTCTACAGTGAAGCAGTTCAAATCTGGCATCTTATCCTGAGCGATTGTCCTCACCTGATCCCAAGTGATTTCAGCCACCTTCTTACGGTTAGGCTCTGCAGAACCACTCTTGATCTTCGCAGCCTCCATCAGCTGTACAGCCACAGGGGGAGTCTTAACGATGAAATCATAAGACTTGTCTGTGTAGTAAGTGATGACCACCGGAAGCACCTTACCGGCACGATCCTGTGTTCTGGCGTTGAAGGCCTTGCAGAAATCCATGATATTGATGCCCTTTGAACCAAGAGCAGGACCCACTGGGGGAGATGGATTCGCAGCGCCGCCCTTAATCTGCAATTTGATTAATCCAGCAACTTCTTTAGCCATTGTTATTTCTAATTATTTAATTATCTGATCAGCATCATCCGCGTGTAACACATCGCGACTTACTGCTTCTCTACTTGCATAAAGCCCAAATCCAGCGGAGTCTTACGTCCGAAGATCTTGACCATTACCTTCAACTTCTTCTTGTCACTGATGACTTCCTCGATGACAGCATCAAAACCGCTGAAGGGACCTTCTGTCACCTTCACGCTCTCACCCACCTCGAAGGGGATGTCAACGTCTTCAGGAATCTCTGCAATCTCATCAATTGTGCCCAGCATCTGCTTCACTTCAGCAGGACGCAGTGGCATAGGAGTTGTACTGCTCTTGGTATCGCTCAAGAAGCCCAGTACATCGGGAATGTTTCTCAGCGTAGCCTGTACCTCGCCAACGAGTTCGGCCTCTACAAAAACATATCCGCTGTAGCGGTACTTCTCTTTGACCTTACGCTTACCGTTAGTAACCGTAACGACCTTCTCGGTAGGAATAAGAACTTGGGACACATGTTCAGCGAATGCTCCACCTTGATGAAGCATTGCGTCCACGTATTCCTTTACCTTGCCTTCCTTTCCACTTATGGCACGCATTACGTACCATTTCATTCCAGTATCAGCCATTTCTCACCGAAAGATTATCGCAAAATACCATAGATGAACTCCATACCCTGCTGGAACACGAAGTCCATGACAAATACGACCAGTGCGATGCATAGGGAAGCTGTTAAAACTACAACCGCGCTGCTCATAAGTTCAGAACGTGTTGGCCATGAGGTCTTATGCACAAGTTCTTCGTATGAATCCTTGCAATATGTTTTAATATTCTCAAACATAGAAATTTTCTTTTTGCACGGGAAGAGAGGCTCGAACTCCCGACACCTGGTTTTGGAGACCAGTGCTCTACCAACTGAGCTATTCCCGTAAATAAGAGTCCTCCCTGTTTTATGAGAGAGGACTCTCTATATTATTTCCTTATTCAGGAAACGTTCTTTCGATTAGTCGAACACCTCTGTGATCTGACCAGAACCTACGGTGCGGCCACCCTCACGGATAGCGAAACGCAGACCAACGTTCAGAGCAACAGCATAAATCAGCTCAACAGTAATCTCCACGTTATCACCAGGCATTACCATCTCAACGCCCTCGGGCAGATGAATCTCACCTGTGCAGTCCATTGTGCGGAGGTAGAACTGAGGACGGTACTTGTTGCCGAACGGTGTGTGACGACCACCCTCTTCCTTCTTCAGCACGTAGATAGATGCCTTGAAGCCCTTGTGAGGAGTGATAACTCCAGGGTGAGTGATAACCATACCACGCTTAACGTCCTGCTTGTCGATACCACGGAGCAGCAGACCTACGTTGTCACCAGCTTCGCCCTCGTCAAGAATCTTGCGGAACATCTCAACACCAGTAATAACTGACTTCTTGTCCTCGCCGAGACCCAGAATCTGAACCTCATCACCTACCTTAACGACACCAGTCTCGATACGGCCAGTAGCCACTGTACCACGACCTGTGATTGAGAACACGTCCTCAACAGGCATCAAGAAGGGCTTATCGATATCACGTACAGGCTCCTGAATCCAGGTGTCGCAAGCGTCCATCAGATCCATAACCTTCTGCTCCCACTCGGGTACACCATTCAGAGCACCCAGAGCTGAACCGCGGATGATAGGAGTCTCTGCCTCGTAGCCATAAGATGTCAACAGCTCAACCATCTCCATCTCAACCAGCTCCAGCATTTCCTCATCATCAACCATATCGCACTTGTTCAGGAACACCACCAGACGGGGAACGTTCACCTGACGAGCGAGCAGGATGTGCTCACGAGTCTGAGGCATAGGACCATCAGTAGCAGCAACCACGATGATAGCACCATCCATCTGAGCAGCACCAGTAACCATGTTCTTCACATAGTCGGCGTGGCCCGGGCAGTCCACATGAGCGTAGTGACGCTTAGCTGTCTCATACTCGATGTGAGCGGTGTTGATAGTAATACCACGCTCCTTCTCCTCGGGAGCATTATCAATCTGGTCGAAAGACTTAACATCCTCTGAGCCAAAGCCCTTGTCGTGAAGAGTCTTAGAGATGGCAGCAGTAAGAGTAGTCTTACCGTGGTCCACATGACCGATAGTACCAATGTTCACATGGGGTTTGGTACGTTCGAACTTTTCTTTTGCCATAGCGTTTGTATATTTTAATAGTGTTTAGTCAAACCAATAACCTGTCGAGCTGCTTCCGAGAGTTGAACTCGGGACCTCATCCTTACCAAGGATGCGCTCTACCACTGAGCTAAAGCAGCAACGATTATCATTTGTATTATCTCTTTCAGTGAGCGGAAGACGGGGCTCAAACCCGCGACCCCCAGCTTGGAAGGCTAGTGCTCTATCGACTGAGCTATTTCCGCATGATTTCCTTGAAATCGGGTGCAAAGATAATGAAAAGAGCCATTATATGCAAGTCTATCGCGAAATTACAGTCATTTTTTCACCCCAAATAGTCTCTCCTTTTCACCGGAAAAGCCTCCAGACTCATCCGTTTCAAGACTTGTCCCGTCACTATCCGCTCTTTGTCCATTCCAAGTATCCACCATCAAGCTCCACCACCTTATAATGAAGCTCACTCAAAATCCGTGCTGCTTTCTTGCTGCGCTTCCCACTCCGACAATACAAGGCTATGGTCTTGCCTTTCGGTAAAACTGCCTTGCTCTTCTGTTTGAAATCCGGTTGTAACACGTCTATATTCACCGCCCCGGTAATATGTCCCTCCGCATATTCTTCAGCCGTACGTACATCTAAACGCACGACCGCCGTATCGGCAATGCATTCTTTGAATTCCGCTACGGAAAGCGAACGGAAATCCCCGTCCGAAACATGGCAACCGAAAAGGCTGCTCAAAAATGCACTCATTCCCATGGCTACCCCCAATATATAGAAACGTCTCATACTTCTCATTCTTTAATCCCCAATCAACAAAAACCGCATCATTCAACCGTCCGGACCCTATTCATATCACGAGGTTTGGGAGAAGGTTCTTCGTCCGGATAACCGAAAGCTATGGCATAAAGTAATTTATGCGTTTCGGGAAAATCCAATTCATCAAGCAATTCACGACCTTCCGGTTCATTCAGGAAACGGCAAATACCACCCAAGCAACATGAACCAATCCCCAACGATTGAGCCGCAATCATCATGTTTCCACCCAACAGCCCGCAATCTACCTGCGACAAATCATAAGTCGTATCGTATGCGATAAATACCAACACAGGTGCACCGTATGCAGCCCGAAGAGTGGTCTCCCCCTGTCCTTTCCCCATAAAACGGCTGTAAGCCGAATCTATCGAAGCCAACAAACGGGGATTGTCCACAACACGTACTTCCCACGATTGAAGTCCCTTCCCGTTGGGAGCATACAGCCCACATTCCACAATCTGCGCCCACTTGTCCTTCTCCACCGGTTGAGGCTTGTATCTCCGGATGCTGCGACGCAGCAGAATCGTATTCACGACTTCATTTTTCACCACCACACTGTCTGCCGCCCCCGTTTCTCCTTCACGGGAAGCAGGCTCCGTATGGCAACTGCAAAGCAGGAAAATGCCTGCTGCTAAAGATAATAGAGATTTCGTATTCATGTCTCGTTCCTCAATTATATAATTATTTAAAACCTTATCCTTTCTTTTTTGATTTATATTCCGACGGCGACATGCCCATGTATTTCGTGAACTGCCGGGAAAAATAAAGCGAATCCTCATAACCGACCAACGGACTGATCTGACTGATTTTCAAATCTGTGAAATCCAGATAATGACAGGCTTCCTGAATACGGAGGTATCCCAAATAACGCAAAGGGGGAGAACCGGTCTTGTCCTCAAAGACATTGGAGAAGTAAGACGGGGAAAGTTTAACTTCGCGGGCAATATCCGTCAGACGGATTTTCTTATTCAAGTTTTCCTGCATGAAATGAATGGCACGCTGCACCACGTCTCGTTTTTCTTGCACACCCGCAAAACGGCACTCACGGTATTCTCCCAGAAACTTCATGGAACCCAAAAAGTGGAAAAGGCTCGTCGTGGCATACAGCATGTAGTTCTTGTTATACCCAGAACTGACCGAAGCATAAATTTCTTCAAACAGCAGCAGACGTTCTTTGATACGGGAATGTTCTGCCGGTGAAATATCATGCGGCTTACTGAACCCTACGCTGAAAAAGGCGGCTTTTGCGCCATCGAAATGAATCCAGTAAATCGTCCAAGGATTCTCGGCTTTACTGCCATAAGCATGTGCCTTATATTTGGGCAAAATGAAAAACTGGTTAGCCCCAACGTCATAACGCTTACCGTCCAGTTTGAACCATCCCTCCCCCTCTACACAATAAATCAGCACAAACTCATTGGAATCCTCCTCTTTCCGCTCACAATAATGAAAACCTGCATGCGGATAATAACCGATATCCGTGATATAAAGCTCGCGGCCCAAAGGGTCGCGCTTCAACTCTTCTATCAAAAATCCCGGCAAGACGACTATCCGTTCTCCCTTGAATCCTTCCTTTATCCGTGGCATGGCCTTTAATTTTTAAGGTGCAAACAAAGTTAGGAAAAACAAAGATATGAAAAGCCATACCTTCCTGTTTTTCTTGCAAAAAAAGAGTTGCATTCAGTAAAATATCTCCCGAAGCAACTCTTTTTTCATTCAATCACAATACGTAAAGTCTCACTTGATGCGCTTATAACCATACACAGCCAAATCCCCTAGCTCTTCCTCGATACGGAGCAACTGGTTATATTTGGCCATACGGTCGGAACGGCTTAAAGAACCGGTCTTGATTTGGCCGCTGTTCGTGGCCACGGCAATATCGGCAATCGTAGCGTCCTCTGTCTCTCCCGAACGGTGGGAAGTAACCGTTGTATAACCATGGCGATGAGCCATCTCGATGGCATCCAAAGTTTCGCTGAGCGAACCGATTTGGTTCACCTTGATCAAAATGGAATTGGCACATCCCATGGCAATCCCCTTGGACAAGAAGTCCACGTTGGTCACAAACAAGTCATCGCCCACCAACTGGCAACGTCCGCCGATACGTTCCGTCAACTTCTTCCAACCGTCCCAGTCATTCTCGCTCATACCGTCTTCAATGGAATCAATCGGATACTTCGTGATTAATTCTTCTAGGTAGGCAATCTGCTCGTCTGAAGTACGCTTCTTACCTTTCCCACCTTCAAAAATGGTATAATCGTACACTCCATCTTTATAGAATTCGGAGGAAGCGCAGTCCATACCAATCATCACATCCTTACCCGGCACGTAACCGGCAGCCTTAATGGCAGCGATTATGGATTCGAGAGCATCCTCAGTGCCGTCCAATGAAGGAGCGAAACCGCCTTCATCTCCTACAGCCGTGCTCAAGCCACGGCCGTGAAGCACTTTCTTCAAGGCATGGAACACTTCGGCCCCCATCCGCAGCCCCTCACGGAAAGAAGGAGCACCCACCGGACGAATCATGAATTCCTGAAAAGCTATCGGCGCATCGCTATGCGAACCTCCGTTGATGATATTCATCATCGGCACAGGCATCACGTATGTGTTCACGCCGCCAATATAACGATATAAAGGAAAGTCCAAATATTCCGCAGCAGCCTTAGCCACAGCCAACGATACCCCGAGAATGGCATTGGCACCTAAATTAGACTTTGTCTTCGTGCCGTCGAGTGCCAACATCTTGTGGTCGATGGCACGTTGTTCCAAAGCACTATAGCCCACCAAGGCCGGAGCAATTACCTTATTCACATTTTCCACAGCCTTCAACACGCCTTTACCTCCGTAACGTTTTTCATCTCCGTCACGTAGTTCCAAGGCTTCGTGTTCGCCCGTAGAAGCTCCCGAAGGCACCGATGCGCGGCCCACCACGCCGCATTCCAACTCCACCTCTACTTCTACCGTCGGATTACCACGGGAGTCCAATATCTCACGCCCTTTGATTGATTTGATTTTCATATTCACTTTTGTTTTTAAATTAAACATCTTTTTCTATGGCAAAGTTCATCACTTTACACCATTCTTACAATACCTGAAAAAAGGGATTCTAACAAGACGCAAGATACTGACTTTTAAGTACGCCTGCAAACAGGAGAAGTTAAATATGCAGTTTTATACCGACAGCCAGACTTAAAATTTCTTTAAACTTGATGCTACGGTCACCAAAGAAAGTACAGAAATCGGTATCACACGCCCCTAATTCATAATACAAGGATATATCTTGTACCCTCCAATTGGAAACATCCGGTATGTCATACACGATACGTTGGCCCAAGGACAGATTGGCACGGATACGAGTTGAGAAACCGTAATATCCTTTAGGATAACGGTCCGGCTCGTGCGTCCAGAACTTATCGCTTAACACGGAGGACAAGAACAAACTGCATGACAAGGGCTGAATCACCCACGCACTTCCTTTCACACGTAACCGCCAGGGCAGATACGATTGTTTCAGAGTGAAAACGGCCTTATGATGTTCACTTTCAAATTTAGGCAGAAAGCCCAACATGACATCTGTCTCCCATTGCTGCTTCTTCCCGTATGTCCAACCCGTACCGATTGAGGCGGCACCGATGCTTCCCGCAAACTGTATCTTGTAATGGTCGGGAATCAAACGTTTCCACCCCTCCATACGGCGTGCCATCATTTTCTCATAGCGTGTCGGGACAGAGTCTGCCCTCTCCGTCGCGCCCTACCCCATTACAAAAGAAGGCATGCCCACTGAAAACCATATACTAAAAATCGCAACGTTCAATTTCATATCCTTCTTCTTTTATGGTAATGACGTAATACCCTCGCTTCCCGACTGTCGTACATCCGTTATATACGACTCCGTCATCAAAAAACTCCTCTTCTGCCCAACGGTGGATGTGGCCGAACAGACAAAACTGCACATGGGGGAAACTGGCAATGTAATGCTCAAAGGCGCGCCCCACATTGTTGTTGAACTCCCCGTCGCCGGGCGGCACGTGCATGGCCACAATGGTTTTCTCTACGCCCACCGGCATATTCCTCAATTCGTCCTCCATAAAATTGAAATCGGGAACCGGATGGCTGTAATCATATTCGAGCGCGTTGGTATTCAAACAAACAAAACGCACATTGCCAACCGTAAAAGCAAAATTGTCACTCCCGAAAACTTTCTGGTACACATCAAAACCCGTCCCCAGGCAATCATGATTCCCCAACAGGCAAACATACGGTACCCGTAACTTGTTCAAGAAATCACGTGCCCATAAGAACTCTTTCGTCTCCCCGAAGTCTGCCATGTCGCCGCCATGCAACACAAAATCAATGTCGCCACGGTTATTGATGATATTCACGACTTCTTTCGTTTCGTCATACCGGCGTTGGGTATCGCTGATCATGGCAAAACGGAACTCACGCCTTCCCCGCATCTTGTCTTCAATCAAACGGATGTTCTTCTCCGTCAGCCCGGTCTCTCCCTCTATACGCGTATCGTAGGGATGATATTCGATGATTTCGCAAGAAGACAATATTCCCACCCCGCAAAGTACACCCACGACGGAATTGTATATTCTGCTCATAAAAAACACTTTTGAATATCAAAGATAGAAAAAGAAGCAATACGAAACACACAAAAAGTCCGTTTCAGACTATTTGGAAAAATAATCCCTACTTTTAGAACAACTGCCAAGGCATATACCACAAGAAAAAAGCACAACAGGGGACAGCCTCGCAGAAGCCTTGAAATCAATCTCAGCCAAATGAAAAATCAATCACAGCCAAACGATTTTTCATTTGGCTGTGATTGATTTTCGTTTTGGCGCAGAATGATTCGCCGCACTTACCAGTATGAATTACAACATGTTACGCAAAGGAGTATAGAAATAAAGAAATTATACATCGCCATACGCACACATCAGCACGGGAAGATGCCCTCAAAACGTTTTTTAATGGCTTCTATCCTTTCCCGGGCAAGAGGAGGCACGTCGGTCAACGGATAGTCCAACCCGAGTTCCTTATACTTAAATACCCCCATTGTATGATAAGGCAACCATTCTATTTTGCGCACAACCTTGTAATGTCGTACAAACTCGACCAGTTCATCCAGCAGCGTGTCGTCGTCCGTCAGACCGGGTACCACCACATGACGAATCCAAACCTCCGTACCCCTCCTTTCCAACTCGTCAAGCAACGCCCGGGCATTCCGTCCGTCACTTCCGCTGACTTTCCTGCAAAGTTCAGGGCGAAGCGCCTTAATGTCGAGAAGCACCAGATTCGTATAATCCAGCACAGCACATACGCGCTCATTGAACACGGCTCCTGAAGTATCCAATGCCGTATGAAGACCTTCCTCACGGCAGAGACGAAAAAACTCGCGACAGAAATCAGCCTGCAATAAAGGTTCGCCACCCGTCAACGTCACCCCTCCACGGGCTATGAAACTGCGCACCTTGAGCACTTCGGCAAGCAATTCCTCCGGAGTCATTTGATAACGGGGCGGACGACCGGCATCCCAAGTGTCCGGATTATGGCAATACAAACAACGAAGCGGACAACCTTGAAGGAAGGTCACAAAACGAATTCCGGGACCGTCAACGGTCCCGAAACTCTCAAGTGAATGTATTTTACCCACTAATGGTTTTTCCATATCCTTTATATTACAAAGAGTGGTTGATGGTACGCGAAATGACATCCAACTGTTGTTCACGCGTCAACTTCACAAAGTTCACGGCATAGCCGGACACGCGGATGGTCAACTGCGGATATTTCTCAGGATGTTCCATCGCATCCACCAACAGATCCTTGTCGAACACATTGACGTTGAGATGCTGGCCACCGTCCGGAGTGAAATAACCATCCAACAGGCCGACCAGATTGCTTACCTGAATGTCACGTTCCTTACCTAACGTAGCCGGAGAAATGGCAAAGGTATAAGAAATACCGTCATGTGCATGATGGAACGGAAGCTTGGCCACCGAAGCCAAAGCCGCAACGGCTCCTTTCACGTCACGCCCGTTCATCGGATTAGCCCCCGGTGCAAACGGAGTACCGCCCTGGCGGCCGTCGGGAGTCGTACCGGTTTTCTTTCCATACACCACATTGCTGGTAATCGTCAGGATGGACTGCGTGGCAACCGCATTGCGGTAAGTCTCGTGCTGACGGAGGTAATTCATGAATTTCTCCGTGATTTCCACTGCGATGGCATCCGTGCGGTCGTCATTGTTGCCGTAAGGAACATACTCGCCTTCACGCTCGAAGTCCACGGCCAGGCCGCGTTCGTCACGAATCACCTTCACCTTGCAATCGCGGATGGCAGCCAAAGAGTCGGCCACGATGGACAAACCGGCAATACCGGTAGCGCGGATACGTTGCACGTCGCCGTCGTGCAGAGCCATTTCGTATGCCTCATAGTCATACTTGTCGTGCATATAGTGGATAATCTTCAAGGCGTTCACGTACACCTTGGCCAACCAACGCATCATCTGCTCATATTTCTCCATCACCTCGTTATAGTCGAGATATTCGCTCGTAATCGGCTCGAACTTGGGAGCCACCTGCACACCGGTACGCTCGTCGCGCCCGCCGTTGATGGCATAAAGCAAGCACTTGGCCAGATTGGCACGAGCACCGAAGAACTGCATTTGCTTGCCGATTTTCATCGGAGACACACAGCAGGCAATACCATAATCGTCACCGTAATCCACACGCATCAGGTCATCGTTCTCATACTGGATGGCCGAAGTGTCGATAGAAACCTTGGCACAGAACTTCTTCCAATTCTCCGGCAATTTGTCCGCCCACAGTACCGTCAAGTTCGGCTCTGGAGCCGGCCCGAGGTTGTAGAGCGTATGCAGGTAACGGAAGCAAGTCTTCGTCACCAACGTGCGGCCGTCGATGCCCATTCCGCCCAACGATTCCGTCACCCATACCGGGTCGCCGGAAAACAAGTCGTTATATTCGGGCGTACGCAAGAACCGTACGATGCGCAATTTGATGATCATCTGGTCCACCAGTTCCTGCGCTTCCTCCTCCGTCAGTTTCCCCTCGCGGATGTCTTTCTCTATATAAATGTCGAGGAAAGTAGAAGTACGCCCTATGGACATGGCCGCACCGTCCTGGTCCTTCACAGCGGCCAGATAAGCCAGATATACGAACTGCACGGCTTCGCGAGCATCCTTGGCCGGACGGGTCACATCGAACCCGTATGCGGCACACATCTTCTCAAAATCCTGTAAAGCATGAATCTGTTCCGTGACCTCTTCACGGTTACGGATGATTTCATCATTCAGTTCCTGAATGTCGAGGCGTTTTTGGAACTGCTTCTTGTCCTCAATCAAACGTGCAGTACCATACAAAGCCACACGACGATAGTCACCGATGATACGGCCACGACCGTACGCATCCGGCAAACCGGTGATGATAGCCGACCGACGGGCCGCCAACATCTCCTCCGTATAGGCTGAAAACACACCTTCGTTGTGCGTCTTACGGTATTTCGTGAAAATCTCCTTCGTCATTGGGTCGAGATGATAACCGTAAGCTTCCAAGCTGTTTTCCACCATACGGATACCGCCCTTCGGGAAAATACCACGCTTGAGCGGAGCATCCGTCTGCAATCCCACAACCACTTCGTTATCCTTATCTATATAACCCGGCCCGTAAGTCGTGATACTTTGAGGGAGTTTGGTTTCGGTGTCATACACGCCTTTTTCACGCTCCACCTTAAACATCTCGGTCAGTTTGTTCCACACTTTGCGGGTCTTCTCCGACGACGGCTTCAGGAAAGAATCATCTCCCGTGTAAGGAGTATAATTGTTCTGAATGAAATCACGCACGTTGATTTCCTTCTTCCACAGTTCGCCTTTGAAGCCGGCCCAGCTTTCGTTGTTACGTTCCATAATTTATCCGTTTTAGTTATTTATGTGCTAACCGGCTGCAAAGATACGGAGAAATAACGGAATCCCCTAT
>OOBO01000475.1_pt1 | contig 35645 bp, 33 predicted proteins | sample 1671031 | NCBI WGS metagenome assembly OOBO01 (sample SAMN06348115, study PRJEB24527) | human gut metagenome | biome: human gut; feature: ankylosing spondylitis patient; material: feces | host: Homo sapiens | place: China | collected 2015-10 | reverse complement strand
CGCCGACACCGGTGAAGATGGAGTAGCCGCCGTGCTCGGTGGCCACGTTGTGGATAAGTTCCTGGATCAGGACGGTCTTGCCGACGCCTGCGCCGCCGAACAGACCGATCTTGCCGCCCTTGGCGTAGGGGGCCAGCAGGTCGATGACCTTGATGCCCGTTTCCAAAATCTCAGTAGCGGGCTTCTGCTCTGCAAAGCTGGGAGCCTTGCGGTGGATGGGCCAGTGCGGCACATCGTCCACAGAGCCCTTGCCGTCGATGGGGCGGCCCAGCGGGTCGAACATACGGCCCAGCGTGGCCTCGCCCACCGGGGCAGTCAGGCCGTGGCCGGTGGCGGTGACTTCCATACCCTTGCCCAGACCTTCGCTGGCCGAGAGCATGATGCAGCGCACCGTCGATTCGTTGACGTGCTGCGCCACCTCCATCGTGCGCTCGGTGCCTTCTGCGGTCACGGTCAGCGCTTCCTGCAGGGCAGGCAGTCGGCCTGCGGTGAACTGCACGTCCACCACAGGGCCGGCCACGCGAATAATTTTTCCCTGTATCATAGATTTGCCTCGTATATTTAGATGTGTCAACCTCTCAGTCTCGCATTCGCTCGACAGCTCCCCTACCGAGGGGAGCCTCTGGCGAAGAGATGAAGCTTCGCGGAATGCCAAAGCCTCTCCTCGATAGGAGAGGTGGCAGCGCGCAAGCGCTGACGGAGAGGTTATTCTTGTGATTTCACCGCAGACGCGCCGCCGATGATCTCGGTGATCTCCTGAGTGATGGAGCCCTGGCGGGTGCGGTTATATTCCAGCTGCAAGTCGCGTATCATATCGTTGGCGCTCTTGGTGGCCGAATCCATGGCGGTCATACGGGCGCTCTGCTCAGCGCAGAAGCTCTCGGTCATGGCACCGAAGATCATGCCGTGCATATAGATAGGAGCGGTCTGCTCGAACACCGTCCATGCGTCCGGCACCAGCTCGACTTCGCCGCGGGGGTCGCCCAGACCCTTGGGGGCGGGCTGCAGATGTTCGCGGTCCAGCGGCAGCAGACGCACCATGACCGGCTCACTGGTGAGCGCGTTCTGGATCTTGGTGTAGATAAGATAGATCTCATCCAGTTTGCCCGACTTGAAGTCGTCGATGGCGTCCACCGTGATGTCACGGGCGCGCTGCAGCGACGGGGCCGTCGCGCCGTACTGGAACTCCCGCACCAGGCGGGGGTCTTTGCGGAGGGCGCGGTAGCCCACCTGACCGATGACATAGAAACGGTCGTTCCTGTCAGCCTTTTCCAGCAGGAGTTTCAGCACGTTCTGGTTGAAAGAGCCTGCCATGCCCTTGTCTGCCGTCAGCACCAGATAGGCGCGGCGGGGATCGCCGTCCTCTCTCTTCCGCTCGTGGAAGAACGGATGCACCGGCTCATCAGGCAGATGGGGGACGACACGGGAGATGGTGTCTCTCATGCGGGTGAAGTAGGGCAGGACGTTCTGGTAGTTCTTGCGTGCCTTGCGCAGCTTGGAGGAAGAGATCAGATACATCGCGTTCGTGATCTTGCGGGTATCCTGAATGCTCTCGATGCGCTCTTTCAGCAGCTTACTGGACGCCATGACTCTCGCCTCCCTCGTAGGCCTTCCATGCGTTCAGGATGGTGTCGGTCTGCTCGGGAGTGAGCTTGCCGGTGGCCGTGATGGCATCCATCGTGCCGGACACATCTGCATGGAACTGGCGAACAAAGGCAGCGGTGCGCGCCCGCTGCTCAGCGAGAGGCACTTCGTCCAGCATCCCGTGGGAAGCCAGCACAAGGATGACCACCTGCTCGGCGTCGGTCTTGGGCTGATAGAGCGGCTGCTTGAGCATCTCGGTCAGAGCCTTGCCGTGCTCGAGCTGATGGCGGGTCTCGGCGTCCAGATCGGAGCTGAACTGCGCGAAGGACTCCATGTCCTTGTACTGAGCCAGCTCGATACGCAGGTTGGCGTTGGCCTTCTTCATGGCCTTGGTCTGGGCTGCGCCGCCGACACGGGAGACGGAAAGGCCCACGTTGACAGCCGGGCGGTTGCCGGCGTTGAACAGAGCGCTCTCGAGGAAGATCTGACCGTCGGTGATGGAGATGACGTTGGTGGGGATGTAAGCGGACACGTCGCCGGCCTGAGTCTCAACGATGGGCAGTGCGGTGATGGAGCCGCCGCCCAGTGCGTCGCTCATGCGGCAGGAGCGCTCCAGCAGACGGGAGTGCAGATAGAAGACGTCGCCGGGGTAAGCCTCACGGCCCGGAGAGCGGCGGAGCAGCAGGGAGATGGCACGGTAGGCCACCGCGTGCTTGGAGAGGTCATCGTAGACGATGAGGACGCTCTTGCCCTGCGCCATGAAATATTCAGCCAGAGCCGTACCGGCGTAGGGTGCGATGTACTGCAACGGGGCGCTGTCGGAAGCGGTAGCCGCCACGATGGTGGTATAGCTCATCGCGCCGTGCTTCTTCAGATCTTCGGCCACGCGGGCGATGGAAGAAGCCTTCTGGCCGATGGCGACGTAGATGCAGAGCACGCCGGTGTCCTTCTGGTTCAGGATGGCATCGGTGGCGATGGAGGTCTTGCCGGTCTGGCGGTCGCCGATGATCAGCTCACGCTGACCGCGGCCAATGGGGAACATGGAGTCGATGGCGAGGATGCCGGTGTGGAGCGGCGTATCCACGCTCTGGCGCTCGAGGATGCCGGGGGCCTGCTTCTCGATGGGGTTGTAGCCCACAGCCTCGATGGGGCCTTTGCCGTCGATGGGCTCGCCCAGCGGGTCGATGACCCGGCCAAGGAAGCCGTCGCCCACCGGGATGCCGGCGCGCTTGCCGCTGCGGGTGACCATGGTGCCGACGCCGACGGTCTCAGCGCCGTCGAAGAGCATGATGCCCAGACGGCCCGGCTCGACGCTCTCCACCATGCCCTTGGCACCATTCTCGAAGGTGACGATCTCGCCGTAAACGGCGCGGTCCATGCCTTCCACTTCCACGATGCCGTCGGCGGAGGAGATGACCACACCGCCCTCTTCGCTGGTGGCGGCGGGCTTGTAGTCCTCGATGCGGGTCTTGAGGGTGGCCAGAGAGGGCTTATCGGCCATCATCTGGTCAATGGCGTGGCGGCCGGAGTTATCGAAGACGCGGTCGCCGATCTGCAGCACATAGCCGGAGAGGAGGCTGTCGTCCACCGTGACGTTCAGGATGACCTCGGTGGCGTCGTACAGCTTCGCGACCTCTTTCTTGATGCGCTCCAGGTCCTCCTCGCGGGGGGTGCGGGCGGCACGGAGGTCCGCTTTGACGATGCGGTTGGCCGAGAAGAACTCGGTGCTGAATTCACTTGCCATTTTCAGCCCCCGCTTTCTCCAACAGGTCGTCCAGCAGGCGGGCGTCGTCCTGCTCGTTCAGGTTGCGGGCCAGCAGCTTCTCGCACATGGCGCGGGCCAGTGCAGTGGTCTGGGCGTCAGCCTGACGCAGCTTGTGCTGGCGCTCGGCCTCGGCGGCAGCTTTGCCCTCGGCCAGGATGGCGTCGGCCTGCTTCTGGGCGTCAGCCAGCAGCTGCTGCTTGTCCTTTTCGGCCTGCTGCTCGTAGGCAGTGCGGCGGGCAACAGCCTCGGCGTCCACATTGCGCAGCTTTGCCTGCGCGTCGTTCAGGGCCGCAGCGGCCTCCTGCTTGGAGGTCTCGGCGGCGTTCAGTGCGTCATCCACCTGCTTCTGGCGCTGTGCGATGATGTTCATGACAGGCTTGTACAGGAACTTGCGCAGCAGCAAAAACAGAACCAGAATGTTGACGACTGTATACAGAAGGTTCAGATTCAGAGTCAGCATTCGTCATGCCTCCGTTATCAACCCAGGAACAGGATGATGAGCAGAGCAACGACGAAGCCGAAAATTGCAGTACCTTCGGCCAGAGCTGCACCCAGCAGCAGGTTGGTCTGGATCTTACCGGAAGCTTCCGGCTGGCGGCTGATGGCCTCCGTTGCCTTGCCGGTGGCAATGCCGATGCCGATGCCGCCGCCGATACCAGTCAGCGCTGCGATACCAGCGCCCAGAGCTACGAGTCCGTTCATAATTATTTCTCCTTTTAATTTTTTAATCAATTTCCTCTTTGCCTCCCCTGATAGGGGAGGTGTCGCGCCGCAGGCGTGACGGAGAGGTTTACTCTTCTCCACCAATACTCTCTTTCATGAACAGCGAGGTGAGGAAGACAAAGACATAGGTCTGGATGAGACCATCGAACAAATCAAAGTACAGGCTGAAGATGGCCGGCACGAACACCGGGACCACCAGCTTGATGAGCTCCATGATGACGAAAGCGCCCAGCACGTTGCCGAACAGTCGCATACACAGGCTGGTGGGACGGATGGCGATCTCGAGGATGTTCATAGGGGTCATGATGGGGGTAGGAGCGGCGAGGCTCTTGAGGAAGCCCTTGCCGCCCCGGGCATGGATGCCGGAATACTCGATGAGGCAGATGCTCATGAGCGCCAGCGCAGCGGTGACATTCAGATCCTTCGTGGGGGGCTTGATGCCGAACACGCCGATGAGGTTCGCACAGGCGATGTAGAGAGCCACCGTCATGAGGTAAGGCACATACCGTCTGCCCTGCTCGCCCAGCAGGCCCGTGAAGAAGCCGTCGATGGTGGTGACGACCATCTCAAGGATGGCCTGCCGCCTGGAGATGTGGTCCACCTTGAGGTTCCGGGTGAGCAGGATGGAGACGATGACCAGAAACAGCATGATGCCCCAGCTGACCACCACGGATTCCGGCACCTGCAGGCCGCCGAGGGAGATCATCTCCACATTCAGCTCCTCTTTCAGGGCCGCAGTCAATGCGTTCATCGCTTTGCCTCCTTTCTGAGCAGAGTCTTATCCTGAAGCGTAAAGGTATCGTTCGTTTTCACTCTATCTCCTTTCGTTTCTTTTATTAAAGCAGCTGTGCTAAAAATCAAAGAAGGTGCGTTTGTTTTTATGGAAACACACCCTCTTTCCGCGCTCAGCGCAGCCCTTTTGCGTCTGGTATCATAGCACGATTGGTGCCGTTTGATAAGACCTTTGGTCGATATTCTACTTTTTGTTATATCTTATTTCACGCTTGTGCCGAAAGTGTCGTACATCTTGCACAATATTTCGCTTTCAAATTGTCCATTTCAACCAATTTCTTAGTCATTTCTTAGTGGTTTGTTTCATTTTTTGAGGCAATATGAAACGCTCCCGGCAAAATTATACGCTCCATGTATATCGGGTATATAAAATTCATATAGCTGTCAAGCGTGCGATCCATGAAATTTTCTTAATCAGAAGCTTATCTTTATTAAGTAATATTACCTGTTTATAATATAGGATATAGGCTCACCGGGCGTTCTGCTCACCGCGGCGGAAGATAGCACGGAAGAAGTCTGGCAGTTCCTGTGCAGAGGTTTCCCACAAAAGGCCCTGCGGGCCGTCCAGACTGCGCAGGGAGGCTGTTCCCGTCGCCCGTTTGTGCTAACAACACATTTTTTTAGTTGTTTCTTGAAAAAATATGTCCAATTCATTGTGCATTCTGCGAATAGACAAACCGCGCCCGCGCGTGTATAATAAAGCCAGAAACCAGAGAAGTACAGCAGAAGCTCAAATGAGAGCTAACCCCGCTGACTTTAAGCAGAAAGGAGCGAAGACCGATGGTCGATATGGAACCCGCACAGTACGCACAGACTGTCGGGGTTCGCTGAGAAGCAAAACAGAGGCTCACCACAAACGGGATGCTTCCCCCGTATAAAAACACAACAACGAGAGCCATTCTTGAGCATCAATAAAGCGAATAACAGAACAGTCTGTGAAATAAAACCCCTCGCGTTCAAATAGATCCGCCGAAGGTGATCCCAATGAAGAAAGCTTTTGTACGGAACGTCTTATTTGAATAACTCCAAAGGAGAAACTCCGATGTACTAAGTAATGACACTCCCTTCGCAAATCTAACTCGAAAGAATGTGGTAATATGAAATTCATCTCTGTGATTCGTATCCCGCACTCCAACAGTTAAGAAAAGGGTCATTCCAATGTACTAAGAAATTCATTCCCCTGCTGATCGTTCTTCACCGTTTCAAAGGAGAATCTTCTATGAAACGTCCGGTACAGACCGAAAAATGAAGAAATCGAGGTCAAGAGGCTATGACTCCGAAGAAGTAAGCATCCTGCCGACTGAGGGCTTGCAACCGCCTCGAGTCGGCAGGTTTTTTTGTCTGATGTTTTCCAATGAAGCCTGCATCCTCCCGTTTTCCTGCCGGGAGGATGTGGGTTTTGTTTTGTCCCGGACATTTTGCGGCGGCAGGCGCAGGGCCTGTAGACTTTCGAATCTATTTCGTGTATACTTTTGCTCAGAAAGCAGCACTTACAAGGAGGCAGACCACTATGGCAAGCAATTTCGAGTTCTACTCCCCCACCCGGGTCATCTTCGGCAAAGGCACCGAACAGCGCGTGGGCGCGCTGGTGCGCGAATACGGCGGCACCCGTGTCCTCATCGTCTACGGCGGCAAGAGCGCCGTCCGCTCCGGTGTGCTGGACCGGGCTGAAAAATCGCTGGCCGAGGCCGGCATTTCCAGCTGGACGCTGGGCGGCGTCGTGCCGAACCCCCACCTCGACAAGGTCTACGAGGGCATCCGCATCGGCAAAGAGAACAGCATCGACTTCCTGCTGGCCGTGGGCGGCGGCAGCGTCATCGACACGGCCAAGGCCATCGCCTACGGCCTGGCCGAGCCGGAAAAGGACGTCTGGGAGCTGTACGAACACACCCGCACGGCCAGGAAGTGCCTGCCGGTGGCCAGCATCCTGACCATCGCGGCGGCGGGCAGCGAAACATCCAACAGCAGCGTCATCACCCGGGTGGACACCCACCAGAAGCGGGCCTACAACGACGACATCAGCCGTCCGAAGTTCGCCATCATGGACCCCGAGCTCACCAAGACCCTGCCCGACTATCAGACCGAGTCCGGCTGCGCCGACATCATGATGCACACCATGGAGCGCTATTTCACCAATGGCGGCAATATGGAGCTGACCGACGCGCTGGCCGAGGCCCTGCTGCGCACCGTGATGAAGAACGCGGTCATCCTCCACACCGACCCGGCCAACTACGAGGCCCGGGCCGAGGTGATGTGGGCGGGCAGTCTCTCTCACAACGGCCTGACCGGCTGCGGCATCGCCAGCGGCGACTTTATGTCCCACAAACTCGAGCACGAGATGGGCGGTATGTTCGACGTGACCCACGGCGCGGGCCTCGCCGCCCTCTGGCCCAGCTGGGCGCGGTATGTCTACAAGGACTGCCTGCCCCGCTTCGTCCGCTTTGCCCGGAACGTCATGGGCGTGACCACCGACGGCACCGACGAGGAGATCGCCCTGAAAGGCATCGACGCCATGGTGGATTTCTACCACAGCATCGGGATGCCCGCCAGCTTCCATGAGCTGGGCATCGACCCCACCGACGCGCAGATCGACGAGATGGCCCGCCGCTGCCTCGAGGCTTGCGGCTCCGCCCTCGGCTCGGCCAAAAAACTCAGCCTCGACGACATGATCGCCATCTACCACGCCGCCAACCACTAAGAAACTTTTCCTCATCTCCGCCCGGCACAGAGTATTTTGCTTACTCTGTGCCGGGCATTTCGTTGTCTCTTGTGTGCTTCATCTCACTTTTTTTGGCAAAGAAGTGGAAAAGAGATGAGAAAAATACGAGCATTTGCCTGAACTCTCTTTCATTTTTGTATCCCAGCCAGTATAAGGACTACCAGTCCGACCCCGCTGAACTCGAAGTATAAACGAAGCGCACCCCTTCTCCGTACAGAAGCAGAAGGGGTGCGCTTTTCTATGTTCGCCGAAAGTTTTCAACAACACAAAACTTCATCCTCTCATCACAAATTTCCATCATCTTTTTTGGGGGGGCTGTCTGCGAAGCAGACAGAGCGGGCGATCCATTCTTATAAAGAATAGATGTCTATAAATTTTCTATATTTTACAAAGGTTTCGTTTTGTGGTTTGATGGAGCCAGAACGAACGGAATCCCAAAAACCTCTGAACGAAAGGACGAAGATATATGCGTAAATTTCCTTGTGTATTCATGCGCGGCGGCACGTCGAAGGGCTGCATGTTCCTGGAAAGCGACCTGCCCTCCCGCGACCAGTGGGACGACATTTTTGTGCAGGCCATGGGCAGCCCCGACCCCAAGCAGATCGACGGTATGGGCGGCTGCGTGTCCAGCAACAACAAGATCGTTGTCGTCCGCAAGAGCGACCGCCCCGGCATCGACGTCGATTACATCGTGGGCCAGTCCATCGTGGGCCAGTCCAAGATCGACTACAAGAGCAACTGCGGCAACATGACCGCCGCCACCGCTCCCTACGCCGTGGAGATGGGCCTCGTGGAGGACCTGACCGAGCCCACCACTGTGGTGCATATGTTCAACCTGAACACCAACAAGACCATCGACGTGGAAGTCCCCATCAAGGACGGCCAGTTCAACAACGAAGGCACCTGCTCCATCGCAGGCGTGGACGGCACCGCTGGCGAACTGAAGGTCAACTTCCTCGACCCGGCAGGCGCCAAGACCGGCAAGCTCTTCCCCACCGGCAACGCCAGGGAAATGCTGGATCTGGGCGAGCTTGGCACCATCGAGGCCACCATTCTGGACGTCTCCAACCCCATGGTCCTGGTCCGCGCTGCCGACCTCGGCATCACCGGCACCCAGCTGCCCGCTGAGGTGGACGCCGACAAGGCTCTGGCTGCAAAACTGGAGGCCATCCGCGGCGCTGCCTGCGTCAAGATGGGCTTCGCCAAAGACCTTGCCGACGCTACCGCCAACAGCCCCGCTGTGCCCAAAGTGGGCTTTGTGGCTGCACCCACGAGCTCCACCGACATCAGCGGCAAGACTGTCGATGTTTCCGAGATGGACATCTGCGCCCGTGTCATCAGCGTGTTCAAGTGTCACAAGGCCTGCCCGCTGACCAGCGCTTCTTCCATCAGCGTGGCCACATTCGTACCTGGCACTCTGGTCCATGAGCTGGTCGCTCTCAAGCCCGGCCAGCAGACCGTCCGCATCGGCCATCCCTCCGGTGTCATGACCATGTACCCCTATCTGGATGACCCCACCAAGCCCCTGAACGACATCGTCGTCTCCGGCGTGGCTGTCCAGCGCACCGCACGCCGCATCATGGACGGCACCCTGTACATCCGCAAGTAAGCGGCCTGAAGTTACCACTCATCGTCTCCTACATCTCCTGCATCTTCTTCATTCTTTTTCTTCTTGCGCAAAGCGGCTCGAAAATTTTTCCGGGCCGCTTTTGCTTTTGGCTATCCATCAACTTTTGGAATGATTCTCAATCGAAATCAAATATTTTACAGAATAACTGGACTGCGGTATCATAATGCCAGAAGGAAGGCCGATCACCAGGAAAGGCCATGAAAATAAAAAAGAGAGTTCGAGAAAGGAAGCACACATTATGCTCAAACTGTATGACAACGGCATCTACCTCGTTCACGGCGAGACCATCTGCTCCTGCCCCGAAGAGGCAGCTCAGAAGTCCGGCATCACCACCACCAAAGAAGAGGCCACCAAGGGCACCATGGCCTACGGCATCCTGAAGGCTCACAACCAGAGCGACGACATGGACCAGCTTCGTCTGAAGTTCGACTCCATGACCAGCCACGACATCACTTATGTCGGCATCATCCAGACCGCCCGTGCTTCCGGCATGAAGCAGTTCCCCCTGCCCTACGTCCTGACCAACTGCCACAACAGCCTCTGCGCTGTCGGCGGCACCATCAATGAGGACGACCACAAGTTCGCTCTCTCCGCTGCCCACAAGTACGGCGGCATCTACGTCCCCACCAACATGGCAAACATCCACAGCTACAACCGTGAGACCATGGCAGGCGGCGGCAAGATGATCCTCGGATCCGACTCCCACACTCGTTACGGCGCTCTGGGTACCATGGCTGTCGGCGAGGGCGGCGGCGAGCTGGCAAAGCAGCTGGTGGGCCGCACCTATGACTTCGCCCGTCCGCAGGTCATCGCCATCTATCTGACCGGCAAGCCCCGCCCGGGCATCGGCCCCCACGACGTGGCCCTGAGCATCTGCGGCGCTGTCTACAAGAACGGCTACGTCAAGAACAAGGTCATGGAGTTCGTCGGCCCCGGCGTGGCAGATTTGCCCATCGAGTTCCGCAACGCCATCGACGTCATGACCACCGAGACCACCTGCTGGTCTTCCATCTGGGTGACCGACGAGCAGACCCAGCGCTACTTCATGGTCCATGGCCGTCCCGAGGCTTACAAGAAGCTGGCTCCTGCCGATGTGGCTTACTACGACGGCTGCGTCTACATCGACCTCGACACCGTCGAGTCCACCATCGCAATGCCCATGCACCCCTCCAACACCTACACCATCCACGAGCTGCAGGCCAACGCCGCCGACATCCTCCACGCTGTGCAGGAAGAGGCCAACAAGCAGATCAAGGGCGCTAAGATGGACCTCGACAGCAAGTTCCACGACGGCGCTGTCTGGGTGGACCAGGGCGAGATCGCTGGCTGCGCCGGCGGCACCTTCGACAACATCTGTGCTGCTGCTGACATCCTGCGCGGCAAGAGCTGCGGCAACGGTGTCTTCACTCTGAGCATCTACCCCGGCTCCATGCCCGCACTGGCCGAGCTGTACAAGAATGGCCGTGCAAGCGACCTTGTCAACGCCGGTGCCATCATGCGTGAGTGCTTCTGCGGCCCCTGCTTCGGCGCAGGCGACTGCCCGGCAAACGGCGAGTTCTCCGTCCGCCACACCACCCGCAACTTCCCGAACCGCGAAGGCTCCAAGCCGGGCGAGGGTCAGATGTCCAGCGTGGCACTGATGGACGCACGTTCCATCGCCGCCACCGCAGCCAACGGCGGCAAGCTGACCGCCGCCACCGACCTGGATGTGGAGTACACCAACCCCGAGTACCACTACAACGCTTCCCTGTACGAGAAGCGCGTCTACAACGGCTGGGGCAAGGCTGAGCCGGACGCAGAGCTGCGCTTCGGCCCCAACATCAAGGACTGGCCCGAGATGCCCGCTCTGACCAACGATCTGCTGGTCAAGGTCTGCTCCTACATCACCGACCCCGTCACCACCACCGACGAGCTCATCCCCTCCGGCGAGACTTCTTCCTACCGCTCCAACCCCGAGCGTCTGTCTGAGTTCGCACTGAGCCGCCGTGACCCCCAGTACGTGGGCCGCAGCAAGGTCATGCGCCAGATCGAGCGCGACCGTGAGGCCGGCAAGGCTCTGCCCGATGAGGTCATGAAGGTCTATGAGGCCCTGACCAAGGCCGGCATCGCCAACGACCCTGCCAACACCGACATCGGCTCCACCATCTTCGCCAACATGCCCGGTGACGGTTCTGCCCGTGAGCAGGCTGCTTCCTGCCAGCGCGTCATGGGCGCATCCGCAAACTTCGCAAAGCAGTACGCCACCAAGCGCTATCGTTCCAACTGCATCAACTGGGGCATGACTCCCTTCCTCGTGGAGAACCCCGAGGTCTTTGAGCTGGGCGACTACATCTTCGTCCCCGGCCTGCGTACCCACGTTCTGGCAAACGACGCCACCTTCAGCGCCTACGCCGTCAAGCCGGATGGCACTGTGACTGAGTTCCCGGTTTCTACCGGTGCTTTGACCGAGGCTGAGCGCCAGATCATCGCGGATGGCTGCCTCATCAACTACTACCGCAACAACCAGTAAGTAATAAAATATCATCAAACAACTGAGGGCAGGGGCTGTCCCCGCCAAGGCTGCGGGGTGCAGCCCCTGCCCCTTTATTTTTGAAAAGGAGAACACTTATGTCTGAATACATCACGACTGCTCTGCAGGAAGAAGAGATCAAGACCGCACAGGAAAAGCTCGCTGAGCTCATCCGCTCCGACTTTGCCCGCATCGACCGCATGAAGGCTGACGAAGAAGTCACCGACTTCTCCAAGCTCGACACCATCACCATCGGCGTCATGCCCGGCGATGGCATCGGCCCCCTCATCATGACCCAGGCTCTCCGCGTCCTGAACCAGCTGCTGGCTCCCGAGATCGCCAGCGGCAAGGTGAAGATCCGCATCATCGAGGGCATGACCTTCGAGCGCCGCGTGGAGCTGGGCGAGAGCCTGCCCGCCGATGTCCTCGCCGCCTGCAAGGAGTGCAACGTCCTGATCAAGGGACCCTTCACCACGCCCCGCGCCGGTGATAAGTTCCCCGACGGCACCCCGATGCCCAACATGGTCTCCGCCAACAGTCTGCTCCGCCGCAGCCTCGATCTGTTTGCCGCTGTCCGCCCCATCAAGATCCCGGAGAAGAACATCGACTGGTGCTTCTTCCGTGAGAACATCGAGGGCGAGTACATCTGGGGCAACAAGGGCATTCAGGTCAACGATGACCTCGCCATCGACTTCAAGGTCCAGACCAGACAAGGCAGTGAGCGCATCGCCCGCGCTGCCTTCGAGTACGCCCGCAAGAACGGCAAGCACAATGTGACCGCCATCACCAAGGCCAACATCGTCAAGCTGGCTGACGGCAACTTCCTGAAGGCTGTCCACCACATCGGCGAGACCGAGTACCCCGACATCGAGGTGCAGGAGCGTCTGGTGGATGCCATGACCGCCAAGATGGCAGACCCCGAGTTCACCAAGGGCTGCGAAGTCTTTGTTCTGCCGAACCTCTATGGCGACATCGTGACCGACGCTGCTGCTGAGATGCAGGGGGGCTTAGGCAGCGCTTCTTCCTCCAACATCGGCAATAAGTACGCCCTGTTCGAGGCCATTCACGGCACCGCTCCCTTCCTCATCAATCATGGCCGCGGCCAGTACGCGAACCCCTGCTCCCTGATCCGTGCCGCCGGCCAGCTGATGGCCCACATCGGCTACGGCGACCGCACCGCAAAGCTCGAGAAGGCGCTGGACATCTGCTGCAACACCGAAAAGAAGCTCGTCGTCACCACCGACAAGGACGGCGCTACCAGCGAGGAGTTCACCACCTACCTGCTGGATACCCTCAAGTCTCTGTAAATGAGTACGCACGGTCTTGAACTTCCGTCTATAAAACGATATACTGAAAGAAATACCACGAAAAGGACGGAACATCACATGGACGAAAAAGACCTGCAGATCTTCCTGACGCTGGCTGACACCGGCAACCTGACCCGCACAGCGGAAAAACTCTACCTTGCCCAGCCCACCCTGAGCAAACGGCTCCAGAACATGGAGTCGGAGCTTGGCGCGACGCTGTTTCTGCGCAGCAAACAAGGTGTCACCCTGACCCCTGCCGGTGAAGAGGCACAGAAAGTCATCCAGCGCACTGTTCAGGACTTCAGCACTCTGCGGGAACAGTTACAGCTGAGAAAAAACACCATCTGCGGCACCCTGCGCATTGAGGCGTCCATCGACTACTCCAAATACCGCCTGCCGCAGGTGCTGGCCGCCTACACGGCCCAGTACCCGGACGTCACCCTCAAAGTCTCCACTGACCACAGCCGCGACTGCATCAAAAAGCTGCAGGACGGCAAATTCCACCTCGCCATCGTGCGGGGCGAATACGACTGGGACGAGGGCAAGATCCTGCTCGAGCGGGAACCGGTCTGTCTCATCCGCAGCCGGGAGAATGCCGATGTCCCCCTGAACGAGATGCGGTACATCGGCCGGGACGCCAACCCCGAGCATATGAGCATGAAGGCCCGCTGGCTGATGGAGCACAAGATGGAGCCCTGCTCCCAGCTGAATGTGGACGGCCTGTCCACCTGCGTCGCCATGGTGAAGGCGGGCCTCGGCTGGAGCATCGTACCGGAGATCTGCCTGAACTATTTCGACGGCATCTCGGAGCCTCTCTTCTTTGCCGACGGCACGCCGCTCTCTCGCTCTACTTATCTGCTCTACCGCAAGCGCGAAAGCGAGCTGCCGCAGGTGCGGGAGTTCATCCGCATGGTCTGTACCATGAGCAAACATTAAAGAGATCTATCGATTCTTCCCTTCCGCTCGTTCCAAGTCCCCTCTGCGCTTCAGGGCGCAGGGGGGACTTTTCTTTGCTGTTTCTTTGCTTTTTCGGCGGTATTCCGGCGTTTTTGTGATAATTGACAAAATTGTGTCGATATTTTCGTCAGTCTGCATGGCAGGTCAAAAAGGGGTATCCATTCACCCGCTTTCGCTTTATCGATTCCAGTCTTCTATGGAAGTTTCATCCATTCTCTTGCATTGACGCATTTTTGACGATATTTCCAGCCTCGTTATTCAATTCTGGCATTTTCGTCATTCATTTTTGGAATGATGCCAGATGAAAACACGGTATTTAACAAAATTTTTATTTTCGATTATCCTAAATACAGGAAAAGTGCTCCATGCACAAGAGAGTTTCGTCGAAAGGAAGCTGAAGATCTATGGAAAACGTAATGCAGGGCATCATTGATATGCACATCCATGCAGCCCCGGACGTCCGTGCGCGGAAACTGGACGATCTCGAGCTGATGGAATCCTCCGTTCAGCGGGGTGTGCGTGCCATTGTGCTCAAGTCCCACAACGTCCCCACTGCGGACCGTGCCTATCTGGTCAACCGCGTGGCAGCTGAAAAGTACCCGGACGTAAAGTTCACCGCATTCGGCGGGCTGTGCCTGAACCATCCGGTGGGCGGTCTGAACCCCGACGCGGTGGAAACTTCGCTGAAGCTGGGCGCAAAGGTCATCTGGCTGCCCACCAACACCGCCGAGAACCACTACCGCAAAAACGGCAAAGACCCCTCCAAGGGCGTCGTCGTCACCCGTGACGGCAAAGCCGTGGACGAGCTGCAGGACATTTTCGCCCTCGTTAAGCAGTACAACGCTGTGCTGGCCACCGGCCACATCGGTGCAGAAGAGTGCTTCCCGGTCGTGGAGGCTGCCCGCGCCGCAGGCGTGGAGAAGATCGTCATCACCCACCCCGAGTTCTGGGTGGTGGGCATGACTCCCGAGCAGCAGGCCGACATCGTGCGGAAATACGATGTCCTGCTGGAATCCGTCTACGCACAGCCCGTCAACGGCAGCTATAAGATCAACATCCCCGACAACATCGCTGCCATGAAAGCCATCGGCCCGGAGCACTTCGTCATCTCCACCGACAGCGGCCAGACCGTCAACCCCTACTGGTACGAAAGCTACACCACCTACTTCAAGGCGGTGTCTGAGGTATTCACCCCCGAGCAAGTCCGCAAGATGACCCACGACAATCCGGCATGGCTGCTGGATATTGACCAGTAAAACGGAGGAAACAACAATGAAGAAATTGAATTCCATCCAGTTCTATGGAATGCCCCTTCCCATCTATGCGTTTTTCGCCATCATCGTGCTGGCCTGCGCCTACTTCAACATTATCCCCAACCAGATGATCGGCGCGGTCGCCGTCCTGTTCGCCTTCGGCATCCTGATCGGTGAGATCGGCGAGCGCCTGCCTATCTGGAACAAGTTCCTTGGCGGCGGCGCAATGCTCTGCTTCCTCGCTGCCGGTCTGCTCAAGTACTTCAACCTCCTGCCCGAGTGCGTCACCAACGTCTCCGACGGCTGGATCAACGGCTACAGCTTCCTGAACGTCTTCATCACCTTCCTCGTCGTCGGTTCCCTGCTGGGCATTGACCGTGACGTGCTTATCAAATCCGGTTCGCTCTACATTCCGACACTGCTCTGCTCGCTGCTGGGTGCCTGCGTGTTCGGCGTCGTGGCCGGCCTCATCTTCGGCAACGACCCGCTCTACCTCATCACCTCTTACGTCCTGCCCATCATGGGCGGCGGCGCGGGCGCCGGTGCCGTGCCTATGGCTCAGGTCTACTCCGACGCCACCGGTCAGGACTCCGCAGGCTACCTGAGCTTCTGCATGGCCATCCTCGCTCTGGGCAATATCGTCGCCATCCTGATGGCTGTCGTCATGGACCTCATTGGCCGCGCTTTCCCTAAGATGACCGGCCACGGCGAGCTGCTCCGCGTCAAGAACAAGTCTCTGGAAGTCGAGTCCAAGAACCCCGCTCCCGCTGTCACCGTGGATGACATCGCTGCTGCCATCTTCATCTGCGCAGGCTTCTTCATGCTGGGCCAGCTGGTCTCCAAGAAGATCCTCCCCACCGTGTTCGGTGTTGCCATCCCCAACTTTGCTTACATGATCATCTTCGCTGCTTTGGCCAACATCTTCAACCTCATCCCGGAAAACCTCCGCGAGGCCTGCCGCCGCTGCCAGCACTTCTGCGGCAACAAACTGGTCTGGATCCAGATGGTCGGCATGGGCATCTCCGCCATCAACTTCTCCACCATGTTCTCCGTGGCAAGCTGGCAGAACGTCGTCATCGTCCTGATGATCGTCATCGGCTGCTGCGTCGGCTCTGCTCTCTTCGGCTGGATCGTTGGCTTCTTCCCTGTCGAGAGCGCCATCACCGCTGGCCTGTGCATGGCAAACATGGGCGGCGCAGGCGACCTGGCCGTTCTGGGTGCAGCCAAGCGGATGGACCTGATGGTTTATACACAGATCTCCTCCCGCATCGGCGGCGCCATCGTCCTGCTGATCGCTTCCATCCTCTTCGCATTCCTTTAAGATACCACAAGACCTCTTCTCAAAGAGAGACCGGCTTTGCCGGTCTCTCTTTTTTGCCGTCAAACCTGCGTGAATGGGGTCGTTTTCTGCGTGAATCGCTGTGTCTAAGCCCCGATGGTTATGTTATAATATGGTCATAAGGGAGGAACTTGAGGATGGAGCTTCGATTTGCGGTCGTAGAAGACCGCCTGCCCGACGCTCAGCGGTTGGAGAACCTTTTGCGGCTGGCTTTCGGCGGCGGGCAACCATTGGTCTGTGACCATTATGAGAGCGGCGACGCTTTTCTGGCGGCGTTCCCCTCAAAAAATTATCAGGTCGTTTTTCTCGACATCTGCATGGAAGGCACCAACGGCATCGAGACGGCGCGCATCCTGCGCCGGACCGACCCCGACCTGCTGCTGGTGTTCGTGACCTCGTCCCCGGAATACGTATGGGACGCCTTCCCCGTCCACCCCTTCGACTATCTGCTCAAGCCCTACCGGGAAGAAAAGCTCTTCCAGCTGGCCGACGAGCTGCGGCGGGTGCTCTTCCGGGCCGAACCGGAGCTGGAAGTCCGCATCGCACGGCAGCAGGTACATCTCCCCCTGCGGAAGATCCAGTACGCCATGGCCCAGAACCACTACGTCCGCATCGTCAGCGACGACGGCGAGTGCCGGACCGTCTCCACCTTCTCCCAGGTGGAGCAGCTGCTGCGGGCGCAGGAGAACTTCATCGTCTGCAACCGGGGCGTCATCCTGAACATGGACAAGGTGCTCCGGCTGGACAGCGACTGCTTCGAGATGCTGGACGGCACCTGCCTGCCCGTGCGTCAGAAGGATAAGAACACCCTGTTCGCCCAGTTCACACAATATCAGTTCCGCCATATGCGGCGGGAGCTTTGACGCCGAGAGGAGGCCCGACCTTGGACTTTTCTTTATTTGGACGCTATTTTCTGGACCTCGCCGTCTTCTACCCGGGGGCATTCCTCTGTCTCGCGCCCCTGTGGGAGCATGTGAAGGCACCCCGGCGCACCGCTGTGCTGGCAGCCACTCTCGTCACGGTCATCTGCCTTGCAGCGGCGGCCCTCTGCGCCATCTTCGAACTGGACAGCAATATCCTGCTTCTGCCCACCCTGCTGGCGGCGTTCTGGCTGCTGCGCTGGCGGGTGGGTCCGGAAGTTTCCGTGAGCCAGACCGCCTTTCTCTTCGCCGTCTCCGGCGTCATGACGGCGGTCTGCACCCTGCTTTCCACGGTGCTCAACGCCCGGGCTGAGGTGGGCAACGACGCCCCGGCCTGTCTCGTCTCCACCTCCCTGCTCAAGCTGGGACTCTCGGCAGTGCTCTGCATCATCTTCTGGTTCACCGCCGTCCAGTGGAGCCGCTGGCTGCTGCGGGAGTACCGGGGCGAAGCCTTCTGGCAGTCGGCCTGGCCGCTGCCCACCATCTACGCGGCTTTCCTCGTCTTCTGTATGCCGCTGGACCCGGCCGTCGTGCTCATCAACCGTCTGATGATCATTTCTGTTCTGGCCGTCACCATCTCTCTGCTGGGCATCTTTTTGCTGCTGTACGAGATGTATCAGGTGGCCCGGGAGTACACCCGCAGCGCCCAGCTCGACCGGGAAAACCAGCTTCTGGCCGTGGAATCCCGCCGCTACACCGAACTGCGGACCTATATGGAGCAGACGCGGCATCTCCGCCACGACTTCCGCCAGCACCTCCACGTCATCGCCGGACTCACCGAAGCCGGGCAGGTGGATGAGCTGAAAAACTACCTGCACCAGTACGAATCCGAGCTGAGCGAGGAGCGCCCCACCCTCTGCGCGAATCCTGCCGTGGACGCTCTGGCCGGTCACTACGACCACGAGGCCCACAGCCTCGGCGTGCCGGTGGACTGGCGGCTGGAACTGCCCCGCCAGCTGGCCATTCCGGAGGCCGACTTCTGCATGATGTTGGGCAATCTGTTGGAAAATGCTCTCCACGCCAGCCAGAAGCTGCCGCCCGAACAGCGGCAGGTGAAGGTGCTGGCCCGGATGCTGAGCCCCGCCATGCTGGGCCTGCTGGTAGAGAACCGCTATGACGGTGTGCTCAAGCGCCAGCAGGGCACCCTCCACTCCACGAAACACGACGGAATGGGCATCGGCCTCGTCTCCATCCAGACGGCCGTTTCCAGATATGGCGGTTCTATGACCGTCGAGACCGAGAACGGTTTGTTCCGGGTGAATATTTTATTGAACCTTTAACCTCTCCGTCACGCCTGCGGCGTGCCACCTCCCCTATCGAGGGGAGGCTGAGAGGTCATGTTATCAAAAAAGGAGGACTCCACCATGAAAATGACCCGACGCAATTTCCTCAGCGCTTCCGCTCTCACACTGCTGTCCTGCCAGCTGGCCCCTGCCGCCAGGGCAGACTGCCTTCTGTCCGGCCTTTTCCACGGCGCAGACACCGCCCTGCCGCCGAAGCCTCTGACGGCGAAAGTCGTGGACGCCAACCCCTTTATGGGCCGCAGCGAGTCAAACATCCACCACGACTGCTACAACACCGACTCCACCGACGCCGTCCTCCCCGTGGGCATCTGCCCCGAGGTCAACGTGGCAATGGAAAAGACGAACCCCAACGCCTCCCCGGCCATCTTCTTCGACAACTTCGACAACCCCGTCAGCCCGTTCCTGGGCGGTCTGGCCATCCGCGACCTCGACGCAGAAGAAGTCCGCACCATCGGCTTTTTCTCTCCCGCCAAGCACGACGGAGGCGGCTATCTCATCCAAAGCTCCTATTCCTTTGTGGACGGGCGCAACCTCATCGTCTGCCCCACCAGCCACAACCATGTGCTGATGCTTCGCGCCACCGACGAGAAGGGTACGCCTCTGCCGGTTTTTGAAAAGGTACTGGACATCAACATCAAGGAGGCCGCCGAGCGGGTGCTTGGCCGCAGCCTCGAGCAGAATCTGCTCTCCATCGTCTTCGACTACGACGGCAACCTCTGGTTCGTCACCGGCGGCTTCCGCATCTACCCCAGCCGCGGCCAGCAGGGCGCGATGGGCTACATCTCCCACAATGCCATCGACGCCATCCTTGCCGGCGGCACCGCCGACCTCGACCACGAAGTCCATGTCTACGCTCCCGCTCCGGGCGAGGGTGCTGAAAACGGCATTGCCTCCTGCCGGGAGGGTGCGGTCATCCTGACGAATCTTGCCTGCTACCTGCTGCGCGCCAACGGCGGCGTTGAAGTCGTCTGGCGCACCCCCTACGACAGCGTGGGCGCAAAAGACAGCCGCGAAGGCGCTGCCACCACCGGCGGCGGTCTGGCATGGGGCGGCGGCTGCTCGCCCTCTCTGAGCCGGGAGCTGGTCTTCTTCACCGACAACCTCGAGACCGTCAGCCTGATGGCTGTGGACATCCGCACCGGCGAAGTCGCCGCCAGCCACCCGGTCATCGACGAGCTGCCCTCCAACATGCCGGTGTCGGTGGAAAATTCGGCCATCGTCTACGACCACGGCAATGGCCGGGTCAGCACCATCGTCTGCAACTGGTTCGGCGCAGGCAGCCCCAACCTCGCAAAGCCCGACAGTGACTCTTCCATCCAGAGCTACGAGAACATCTACGACCGCAACTGGCTGCTCAAGGGCAACTGCATGATCATGCCCGGCGTCGAACGGGTGGACACCATCCGCACCGCCGACGGCTGGACCATGAAGAGCGTCTGGTGCCGCGACGACCTCAGCGACACTTCCATGATGAAGCTCTCCACCGCCACCGGCTACATCTACGGCTTCGTGCAGGACGTGGACAGCGGCATGTGGCAGTACATCGTGCTGGACTTCGACACCGGAAAGACCGTCCTCACCGTGGACGTCGCCTCCCTCTACGGCTACAACAACATGGCCATCGGTATGTACGCGGGCCGTGACGGCAACAAGCTCTACTGCCCCACCGGCTACAAAGAGCTGCTCCGCCTGCAGGACCGCTTCGTCTTCCTGCCCGAGATGCCCTACCGGAAGGTCGATCTGGACAAGACCTCCCGCCGGGTGCTTTCGTCGGCAGAGTTCCAGGCCGCAGGCGGCGCCGGCACCCCCGCCAGCTGGCTCCACACCGCCACCCTCGACAACCTCCACCCCGCGACGACTGTTTCTTTCCGCATCAACGGCCTGACCGGAAATGCCGCCGACTATAAGCTCTTCGCCCTCGGCACGGATGGCCGCTACCACGAGGTGTCCGACTGGCACTTCGACGATGCCCCGGCCCGTCTCAGCGCGAAGAAGGTCTACAACGTCTGCCTCACCGCACAGGACGGCGGCAGCTTCGACCTCTCGCCCGACGCCAAAGAAGTCACCCTCTCGGTGGTGCTGGCACGATGAATCTCTAAACCAAAAGCCCATCTGTACCACGGTGCAGATGGGCTTTTCATCACACTATCGTATTTTACAGGGTGCTCAGCAGGCGGCGGCCGCCGTTCTGGTCGGCGGCATAGCGGGTGGTGCGGTTGACCTGATTGTCCAGCGGCAGGCCCTCGGCGTAGCGCTTGAGGTTGTGGATGAAGATGTCCACGATGTTGTCCAGCGTCTTGGGCAGGCTGAACTTGCCGGAGTTGTGGGGCGTGATGATAGCGCCCGGCTCACCCCACAGCGGGTGGTCGGCAGGCAGAGGCTCCGGGTCGGTGACGTCGAGGCCCGCGCCAAAAATTTTGCCGCTGCGCAGGGCCTCCACGAGGGCGTCGCTGTCCACGGTGGTGCCGCGGCCCACATTGATGAGGATGGCACCGTCCTTGCAGCGGGCGAAGCGCTCGGCGTTGAACAGCTTGTTGGTCTCAGGGGTGCCGGGCAGGCTCAGGGCGATGAGGTCGGCCTCAGGCAGCTCCTCGTCCAGCTGGCTCTGGGCCACCACACGCAGGCAGTAGTCCGGGCAGGGCGTGTCGGGGTGGACCGTGCGGCGGACGCCCACCACCTCAGCGCCCAGCATATGGGCGCGGCGGGCGAAGTTGGAGCCGATGTCGCCCATGCCGACGCAGAGCACCCGCGCCCCGGTGATGCCCCTCACGGGGCGGTCGATGGGAGCCCACTGGCGCTGGTTCTGGCGGTCGCGGTAGAGGAACATATCCTTCTGGATGCCCAGCCACATGGCCAGCATCCACTCGCTGATGGCCAGACCGTAGGCGCCGGTGGCGTTGGTCACCATACAGTTTTCGGGCAGGACGCCGGGCTTCAGGTAGGCGTCAGGGCCGGCGGAGTTGGACTGGAACCACTCGATGTGCTTGTTCTGGCGGATCATCGACACTGGTGCGTTGCCCAGCACGACATCGGCCCAGAGCACATCTTCGGCGTGGACGTCGTCCAGTGCGTTGAAACGGAATTCAAATTCCGGCACGGATGCCTCCAGCGCGGCGCGGTGGGCGTCGTTCAGGGGCAGACAGACCAAAACTTTTTTGTGCATAGGGATACCCTCACTTCCTGTGTATTCTTCTATAAGAATACTCTCCCCCGCCCCGCTCTGCAAGAGGCAAAATGGCCGCTTTCTTAAGAATTCCTTAGGATTTCATCCCACAAATCCCAAGAAGTATGTGATAAGCTGTCCACAATGCAGAAAATCTGCTATACTGATACTATGCAATACAGGAAAGGAATCATAGACTATGCAGACCATCATGATCGTAGAGGATGCCCCGGATATCCGGGACGGTGTGCGCATCGCGCTGGACTGCAACCGGGTCTGGGTGGACGAGCAGGAGGCCGACCTGACCGAGACCGAGTACAAGATCCTCAAGCTGCTGATGCAGAGCCCCCAGCGCATCTTCCCGGTGCAGGACATTTCCGTCCGCTTCGTCAAAGAGAACGGCAAAGCCGGGCTTGCCTTTGCAAATGCCGTCCTCCCCGGCCGGCACCAGCCCCTCCGGCACCGTGAAGTCGATGGTGCAACTGGTCCCCGCCAACATCGACAAGCTGGGCGCGGCCTCGGCCATGAGCGGCTCCAAGCGCTATGAGCTTGCTGACGATATGCAGGTCTACCTGTGGTACAAGGGCCAGTATTACGCCACCACCCTCTCGCAGGTCAACGCCGAAGATTACCACCTCATCGGCTGGTACGACAGCCTCGGCTGCGCAGCCGGCGGCAAGATCCGCGTGCTCATCGCTGTGAAGAACGACTGAATCAAATAAATAAACAGCAGCGGGTATCCGGCTCTCACCGGATACCCGCTGCTGTTTTATGGTTCAGGGCATTTATTGGGCTTTTCCCTTCTCGTAGTAGTGCTGCATCTCTTCGCGGGGCACCATGTTGCCGCCCGTGGCCCAGACAAGGTGGATGGCGTTGGCCATTGCCCCTGCGGGGACAGCGCGCTCCGCGTACCCGCCGAGCGCCCGGCCCTGCTGTGTCAGGACCGGGCCATACATCCCGGCGAGGGCGCTCGGCTCGAGGTAGATGCCTTCGGCGTCCGCAAGCTCGGCAAGAAGCTTGTACATCCGCTCATCCTGGATCGAATAGCAGCCGCTCATGAAGGGGCGCATGAGCGCGCCGACGAAACCGGAAGCGCGTCCCACGGCGAGGCCGTCGGCAGCGGTCAGGTTGTCAACGTCAAAATCCTGCACACAGACGTTGTTATTTTCACCTGTCGCCATGCCAAGCATCATACACGGGGAATGCGTGGGCTCTGCAAAGAAACAGTGCGCCGCATTGCCGAACACCATTTTCAGTCCAAAGGCCACGCCGCCGGGTCCACCGCCCACGCCGCAGGGCAGGTAGACGAAGAGCGGATGCTCTTCATCGACGATGATGCCCAGAGCGTCGAACTGCTTTTTCAGTCGGAGCGCGGCCACGGTGTAGCCGAGGAAGAGGGTCTTGGAATTTTCGTCGTCCACAAAATGGCAGTAAGGGTCATCTGCGGCCAGCCTGCGGCCCTCGGCCACGGCGATGCTGTAATCGGACTTGTACTCCACCACCTTGACTCCGCGGCTGCGCAGGAGGTCTTTTTTCCACTGCCGCGCGTCCGCAGACATGTGGACGGTGACTTTGAAGCCGAGTTTTGCGCTCATGATGCCGATGGAGAGGCCGAGGTTGCCGGTGGAGCCGACAGCGATGGAGTAGCGGGAGAACAACTCCCGGAACGGCTCGGTGTCCAGCACGGCGTAATCGTCCGTCAGGTGGAGCATCCCGCTCTGGAGGGCGATGTCCTCCGCCGTTTTCAGCACCTCATAGATGCCGCCGCGGGCCTTGATGGAGCCGGAGATCGGCAGATGACTGTCCAGCTTTATCCACACCTGCCCGGCGATGGCGGTGTCCGAAGTTTCTTCCAACACCTTCTGCATCGCGGGGATGGGGCGGACGGCAGACTCGATGATGCCGTGGCTCTCGGCTGTCTCGGGGAAGACCCTGCACAGGTACGGGGCAAAGCGCTCCAAGCGCGCAGCGGCATCCTCGATGTCCGCCATGCCGAGGGGGCAGGCGGCTTTGGCCTGTTCAAACGGCTGCTTGTCGGGGTTGAGCCACGCCGTTTCCTTCAGCTCGCAGATGTCGCCCACGACCGGACAGGAGCTTATCCAGTCGGCAGCAGAGCGCCCTGCGATGATCTTATTTGGTGAGAGCATAATATTCTCCTTTTCCTATTCCTAAAGCGACGTTCAGAACATTCCGGGGAGGACACCGGAGAAGGCGTTGAGCACGACCAGAATGACCATGCCGATGGCACCGGACAGAATGCAGGGGATCGTCGTAGTGGCGAGGCAGTCTTTGGTATCGAGGCCGTTGTAGGTGGACGGAAACCAGAAGGTAACGTCCGTCGGGAAGGTGGCGGCGTTGGCGCCGAGACAGACAGAGAGGCCTGCGATGATGGGCGACATGCCAGAGGCAAGGCACACCGGGCCGGCGATGGCGATGGAGGTGAGCATGGCAGCGGTGGCAGAGCCGACAGCGGCGCGGATGCAGAACGCCAGCAGGAATCCCAGCAGAATGACGGGCATCTTGGTCGCGGACATGATGGCGACGAGGTCGGTGCTCATGGTCGTTGCCCCCAGCATGGAGGCGAAGCATCCACCGGCACCCACGATGAGCAGGACATTGCCGGTGCGGTCTGCATAGGCGTCGATGTACTGCATGACGGTCTTTTCAGGCATATACGGATGCAGAACATAGCCAGTGACGAGCATGGCGATGAAGAGGGCGATGTTGGAGTTGCCGACAAAGTTGATGACGGTGTAGACAGGGCCCTCCGTGACGAACAGCGAGAAGATGGCTGCGAAAACGATGAGGACGATGGGGAACATGACGAGCAGGAAGGCTTTCAGCGCGGAGGGCTTGGTGGGGTCGGGAGCGAGGAGGTCTTCGTCCTCCACGATCTCCTTCATCGCGTCGCGGGCGCGCTGCTTTTCTTCCTTCGAGTTGACGAGGTTCGCATACACCCAGCCCACGAGGAGGCTGGCGGGCAGGCAGACGATGATGCCCCAGATGATGAACCAGCCGACGTTCGCGCCAATCTGGCCTGCGACGGCCAGAGGGCCGGGAGTAGGTGCGACGCAGCTGTGGGTAAGCATCAGGCCGGTAAAGATGGCGATGACATAACCCTTCATGCTCTTTTTGCTGATCTTCTGCAAGGCAGTCACCAGCGGGGCCGTCATGATGTAGGCACAGCCGAAGTAGATGGGGATGGAGAGGATGAAGCCGACGAGGTTCAGCGCAAGATAATCGTTCTTCTTGCCGAACAGCCGGACCATACCTTTTGCCAGCTCCTCGGTCGCGCCCGAGTTGCCAAGGAAGTCACCGAAGATGCTGCCGAACACGATGAGGAGGCCGATGCTCGTCATCATATTGCCGAAGCCGGCGGGCAGCTTGCTCAGAATATCCGCAGCCGGCATCCCGACCATGAGGCCGAAGATGATGGCGGCGGCAAACAGACCAACAGAGGGGGTGACTTTAAGCTTGATGAGCGCAATGAGCAGGAGCACGAAGACGATCAAAAACGCGATCAATGGAGACATGATCATTTCCCTTTCTGTCGTAGATTTTGTTCGGTGGAAAGACGTATTTATGCGTTGTGGCGCAGCATCTTGCCCGGAGCAGCACCGGTGAACTGCTTGTCCTTATAGACGAGCACGCCGTTCACATAGACGGAGTCGATTCCCTCGGTGATGCTGTTGGAGTTGCTGTAAGTGGCGGTGTCCTGAAGCTTGTCGTAGTCGAAGATGACGAGGTCGGCGTCATAGCCTTCCTTGATGAGGCCCTTGTTTTTGATGCGGAGGTACTCGGCGGTGCGGCCGGTCATCTTGTTGACAACCTCTTCGAGGGTGAGGATCTTCTTTTCCTTGACGAAGTAAGTGATGACGTGCGGGAAGGTGCCGCTGGCTCTGGGGTGGCCCTTTTCCTTCCAGCTGCGTGTCAGACCGTCGCTGCCCACGATGCAGTAGGGGTCGCGGATGATCTCGCAGACATCCTCGTCGCACATGCTGCTGTAAACGCCGCCCGTCTCACAGTTGTTGGCGACGCACATATCGAAGAATGCCTCCCACGGGTCTTTGCCGATAGAGTCGGCGTACTCTGTGATGAAATGGCCCTCGGCCTCCGGCGTCTTGGATGCCGAATAAACATAGACGCCGCCCCAGCCGCCGGCGTTGAGGTAGTAGTTATCGTAGGGGGTGGCGGGGTCTTCCATCTCGGCCTTGAGCTTTGCGCGGAAGTCCTTGTCCTTCAGCTGGTCGGTCATGGCATGGAAACCGTTTGCGAAGTACCACGGCGGCATACAGGCGTTCAGGGTCGTCATGTTGCAGGTGTAGGGGTACTGGTCGCAGATGACGGGAATGCCCTCGTCGCGGGCCTTGTGCATGAGGGCGAGGGTCTGCTTCTGCTTGCCCCAGTTGGGCTTGCCGAGCATCTTGTGGTGGGAGATGTCCACGAGGACGCCCGCCTGACGGCCGACGTTGATGGTCTCTTCCACGGCCTCGACGATCTTGTCGCTCTCGTTGCGCATATGGCTGGCGTAGATGCCGTTGAAGGGGGCGATGACCTTGGCCAGTTCAATGATCTCCTTTTCCTCGGCGTAGCAGCTGGGCGTATAGATGAGGCCGGTGGAGAAGCCGGCTGCGCCGTCTTCCATCGCCTCGCGCAGGATGCCCTTCATCCGGTCAAGCTCCGCATCTGTTGCGGGGCGGTTGGCCATGCCCATCACGGCGATGCGTAGGCTGCTGTGGCCGATGTACATCTTGGCGTTTGCCGTGAGCTTCTGCTGGTCGGCGTACTCGAGGAAGCGTGCGAAGCTGCTCCAGTTCTTCATGTCGTCTGGGAACCATGTCGTTCCCATCGAGAGCATGTTCTGGACGGCGGCCAGATTCTCCGGCATGACCGGTGCCATCGACAGGCCGCACTGGCCGGTCAGCTCGGTCGTGACGCCCTGCGTGGTCTTGAAGAGGTGCGCATCTTCCGAGCCAAGAATGAGGTCGCCGTGGGAGTGGGCGTCTATCCAGCCGGGGCTGACGTACTTGCCGCTGGCGTCGATGACAGCGGTGGCTTCCTCACTGCCGTCTGCCATGACCAGCTTTCCGCCGGAAATACCGATGCTGCCCTTATAGGCCGGCTTTCCGGTGCCATCGATGATATTCGCATTCTTGATCAACACATCCAACATATTATATGCTCCTTTCCATTCTGTTCATTTTTACTTAACGAATTGTTAAGTTCCATTGGCATCAATATAAATGTTTTTTCTGTGTCTGTCAACGGAAAACCCGCATTTTCCAACGCGTTCAGTGCGTTTTCGTCTATTTTTACAAAAGCAGGCTCCCGTTTTTAGGCAACATTACGTCGTTCATGTGTTCAGTGTAAATGAACGAAATGCATTTTCAGAGTTTTCGCAGTACTCTCAGCTTCTCCCTTGATAAAGTCACGAAAATCCGATATAATACAAATGAAATACATTCAGGAGAAGAACAGTGGAAGAATTGAATCTCGGCAAAAAGCTTCAGGCTATCCGCACCAGCAAAAAAATCAGCGTGCGCAAGCTTGCCGCCATGACGAACCTGACGGCCTCCATGATAAGCCAAATCGAAAACGGTGCGGTCAACCCGTCCATTCCCACTCTCCGCACCATCAGCTCGGCGTTGGAAACGCCCATCTATTACTTTTTCAAAGACGAAGACAATGCCTCTGTCGTCGTCACCCAGAGCACCCGTATGGTGCTGGGCAACAAGCAGGAGCCTTCCGTCGTGTACGAACTGCTGACACCGGACACCCGCGGCGAGATTGAGTTCTGCATGATGGTCATCCCGCCCAAGGCCTACTCCTGCCGTGAGCCGAAGGGCCACTTCGGCGAAGAGGTTGCCTTCTTCTACTCCGGCGAGGAAGTCCAGCTCGAGATAGACGGCGACAGCTATACGCTGCACCACGAGGACAGCATCCGCATCCCCGGAGGGGCCATGCACCGATGGTATAACCCCACGGACGAAACCGTGCAGGTCATCTTCGCCGTCTCGCCGCCCTCTTTCTGATACTCAATAAGCACAAAACCGCCCTTCCCGAACGGGAAAGGCGGTTTCTTCGTTTATTTTACTGCATCTACTGCATCAGGCTGGACTAACAAAAGTGCAAAAAAAGAAAGACACCGCACAAACTGTGCAGTGTCTTTTTGGTGGAGAATAGCGGGATCGAACCGCTGACCTCTTGCATGCCATGCAAGCGCTCTCCCGAACGGTATCGAAACACACCCCCACACGAAAGTGTGGGGACGGGCTTAATATCGCGTTGATACGTTCTATCCGCCAAAAAGGTTCACAGCTGCATCCTGCTTCCAGGAATCATGCTCCGCCTACAAGGCAATTTTACCACCCAATTTTTAAGTGTGTCAATGGGTTTTGCTCAGAGAGAAGGTCATTTACGAGAAAAGTTTTTTTCTGACAGCTTACTTAGCGCAATTTTGATTTTACACATCAAAGTTGCGCTTTTTATTTTCCCCAAAAGTATTGACAAGGAGGTTTTCTCAACGATGCCGATGTATTTTTGCTGTTTTTTATCCATGAACCAACCGCATGACCCTTGACTACTTCTACGGACAGACTGGAGAGCTTTTCTCCTTCTACCGCATTCCAAAGGCTCTTTTTCAGGAGCAGCGGTTCCAGAGCCTGTCCACGGATGCCAAAACCCTGTATGGTATCCTGCTGGACCGCATGAGCCTGTCGGTGAAAAACGGCTGGCTGGACAAGCAGAACCGGGTGTTCATCATCTTCACGATCGAGGATGTCAAGAGGGCATTGTGTTGCGCAGACAACAAAGCAACCAAGTTGCTACGGGAGCTTGAAGAATTTGGTTTGATTGAACGAAAACGCAGAGGGCAAGGAAAGCCAAGTTTGGTGTATGTGAAGAACTTTTCGGCAGATTCTTCAAAAGCACGATTCCAGAATCGTGAAAATCACGAATCTGGAGGCTTCAAAAGCACAAGTCAAGACCCTGCAAAACCACGATGTAATAAGACTGATAAGAATAATACTGAGATGAATGAGACTTATCCCTTCAATTCGGAAGAAACAGACGGGATGAGCCAGCGCGAACAACTGGAAGAATATTTTTCTCAGTCCTTGGAGGTCGAGCTTCTTCTCCGGCTTTGCCCGGATGACGAGGACATCATCTACCAGATCGTTGATTTGCTGGTGGACAACTGTGCGACCAAGCGAAAGATGCTGCGGATTGCCGGGGATGACCGCCCTGCCAAGGTAGTGCGTAGCCGATTTATGAAGCTGAACGCCGACCACATCAAATTTGTGTTGAAGTGCCTTGCAGAGAACAGCAGCCCAATCAGGAATATGAAGCAATACCTGCTCGCTTCTCTGTACAACGCACCGACCACCATGCAGCTTTACTATCAGAATCAGACCAACCACGATTTAGCGAAACGGGGGTGATAAAAATTTCCAAAAAAGCAACCACGATTGCCATTGTCAACCAAAGGGGAGGCACTGGCAAAACAACAACCTGTGAAAACTTGGGTGTCGGTCTTGCCGCCGAGGGTAAGAAGGTCCTACTTGTAGACGCTGACCCGCAGGGTTCACTCACCATTAGTATGGGCTGGCAGAAGCCGGACGAACTGCCCGCTACTCTTTCTACCCTGATGCAGAAAGCCATGAACGACCAGTGCATTCCGCCCGGTGAAGGTGTGCTGCACCATGCAGAGGGTGTAGACCTCATCCCGGCCAACATTGAGCTGGCAGGGCTGGAAGTTGCCCTTGTCAATACCATGAGCCGGGAAAAAATGCTGAAGCAAGTCTTGGACAGTGCAAAGCAGGACTATGACTATATTCTGTTGGACTGCACTCCCTCCCTTGGGATGCTGACCATTAACGCGCTGGCGGCGGCAGACACTGCTCTGATACCCGTACAGGCACAGTACCTTTCCGCGAAAGGTCTGGAACAGCTTTTGCAGACCATCAACAAGGTGCATCGGCAGATCAATCCAAAGCTGAAAATCGAAGGTATCCTGCTGACGATGACAGATAACCGCACCAACTATGGCCGACAAATCGACACGCTAATCCGGCAGGCATACGGAAAGCACATCAAAGTGTTCGGTCAGACGATTCCCCACTCCGTCCGTGCAGCGGAAATCAGCGCGGCGGGTAAGAGCATCTTTGTCCATGACCCGAAAGGCAAAGTGGCAGAAGCCTATAAATCTCTGACGAAGGAGGTGCTGGCCGATGCCAAAAAGCAGCGTAAACGCCAGTCTGAGCAGCTACGATGATATTTTTTCCACCGAAGAATCCCGGCAGGAAGAACAGCGCGAGCAGGTGCAGCAGATTCCGATTGGAGAGCTGTATCTATTCAAGAACCATCCCTTCAAGGTTCTGGACGATGATTCTATGAGCGATACCGTGGAAAGTGTCAAGCAGTACGGTGTGCTTTCGCCGTTGATTGCCCGCCCCAGACCGAAGGGCGGCTATGAAATTATCTCCGGGCACCGCCGTCAACACGCTGCGGAGCTGGCCGGACTGGAAACCCTGCCGGTCATTGTGCGCCAGATGGACGATGATGCTGCCATAATCCTCATGGTAGATAGCAATTTGCAGCGTGAGCATATTCTGCCCAGCGAGAGAGCGTTTGCGTACAAAATGAAGTTGGATGCCATGAAAAATCAAGGTACAAGGTCAGATTTAACTTCGACACAAGTTGTGTCGAAGTTGCGGAGCAATGAAAAGCTGGGCGCAGAGAATAATCAAAGTCGTGAGACTGTTCGACGTTTCATCCGTCTAACCAACCTTACTCCAGAACTGCTGGACATGGTGGATAACAAAACCGTGTCCTTCAATCCTGCTGTGGAGCTTTCCTATCTTTCTCCTGAACAACAGCAGGAAGTGATCCGGGCAATGGATGATACCCAGAACTTTCCTTCTGTCTCACAAGCAAAGCGTATCAAGAAGCTGGCTCAGGATGGAACTTTTACAACGGAGACGGTCGTTGCCATTATGGGCGAGGAGAAAAAGAGCGAGCTTGATACGGTGACCATCAAAAATGACACCCTGAGAAAATACTTTCCCCGCAGCTATACGCCCAAACAGATGGAAGATACCATCATCAAGCTGCTGGAGCAGTGGCAGAAAAAGCGTCAGCACAGTGAAGAACGCTGACAGGATATGAATTGGAAAGACCCGGTTGGGTCTTTTTCTTTAGAAAAAAGGAGAAAATGCCTATGAAAAATGATTTTAATCCCATTATTCGTTCCGAGGAAGTCACCATTGATATGCACATCTGTGCGGCACTGTCGGAGAGCAGGAGCAGTGGCGAGATCTATTTTGCTGCCATCGCCCCGGATATGGAACTGACAGTCATCACGCTGGACGAGGCTCCCGACATTCTGCCCTGCTTTGACGAGGATGATGCGTACCTGAACATCCCCGACAGCTCGCTGCTGCTCAGCTACAACCCGGCGCAGGTGCTGAAACTGGCGGGCAAGCACTATCTGACCGGTCCGGTCATTTTGGTGCGCACCAATATGGATGGCGATTTCATCTCGCTGACGATCGATCAGGTCTACCTCTTTCAGAAGTACCTGATGCGCCACAGCGTTACCCTGATGGCTGACAGCCAGAAGCTGCCCTGCATCTGTATCGACTGAGGTGTGCCATGCTGAACTTTTTTATCGGTTTCGCATTTTTTGAAGCCGGCGCTTTTTTCGGCTTCTTTGTGGCAGCTCTGTTGAACGCCGCCCATGCCGGGCAGGAGATCTCTATCAAATTCGAGGAGGACGATAATGGAACAGAACGAGAACACCCTGACGGTGCTGGAGATTGTACCGGGGCAGTATCCGAAGCAGGTCGAGATCGGCCCTGACCTGAAATCTTTGCAGCAGGCAGTCGGCGGCAACATCGGTGCCAGCTATCCGTTCAGTGACCCGGTAGCCATCGTCTACAACGATGAGGGTAAGCTGATGGGTCTGCCGCTGAACCGTGCCTTGCGGGATGAAAGCGGCGAAGCCTATGATGTGGTCGCCGGAACCTTTCTGGTGGTCGGTCTGGGTGAGGAAGATTTTGCATCACTTTCCCCGGAGCTGGCACAGAAGTACGAGGAGCATTTTCATCAGCCGGAAGATTTTATCCGGCTGGGGCATCGGATGATGGTTGTTCGTGTGCCCGATGAAGCAGTCTGCCCGGAAGAAAGCAAAACCACCCCGCCGAAGGATGCCGGATTTGACCGCTAAACACGACTTTCTGCACTGGAGGTGATGGAAATGCAGGAAGAAATCGAGCACAAAACAGTCAATTTTGCCATTTCGACTGTAAAACTGTCTGCCCGCACCCTGCTGAAAGGGGCGCAGTTCTTTCTGCGCCAGTACGACAAGAGTGCATCGCAGGGCAAGCAGTCCATGAAGCGGCTCATATGGCAGAACCGGGGTGTGACCAATCTGGAAATCGAAAAGACTGGCATCAAGGATTTTGACCGCTACGCTAAGCGGTATCACATCGACTATGCAATCCAAAAAGACCTGTCCTGCACACCACCTCGGTTTCTGATTTTCTTCAAGGCACAGGATGCAGACGCTCTGAACGCTGCGTTCAAGGAGTATTCGGCAGCAGTATTGAACAAGGCCGAGCGTCCCTCTGTGCTGGCCAAGCTGCACGATCTGGCACAGCTCATTGCCAACCTCCCCGACAAAGTACGGCACAAAGAGGAGGAGCGTGGCTTATGAACAAGAAAAAGTTCACCAAGCTGCTGGCCCTGTACCTGCCCTATCTGGTGATTGGGCTGGCTGCGACCAATCTTGGCGAGGCATGGCGGCTGGCCGAGGGTAAGGAGCTGGGCGACAAAATCGTGTCCCTGATGGGTACGCTCCCAGCTGCATTTGCGAACCCGCTTCCTAGTCTGCATCCACTGGATATTCTGGTGGGCATCTGCTGCGGTGCTGGACTGAGGCTGGCCGTCTATCTGAAAAGCAAAAACGCCAAAAAGTACCGACACGGCATGGAGTATGGCTCCGCCCGATGGGGCACACCGGCAGATATTGCACCATTTATGGCTCCGAAATTTGAGGATAACATCATACTGACCAAAACGGAACGCCTAATGATGAGCAACCGTCCACCTGACCCCAAAAATGCACGAAACAAAAACGTGCTGGTGGTCGGCGGCTCTGGCTCCGGCAAAACGAGATTTTGGCTGAAACCAAACCTCCTGCAATGTCACAGTTCCTATGTGGTCACTGACCCGAAGGGTTATAATTATCTAGGATAAAGCAAAGATGCGTTTACAAAATCAGAAAAGTATCGTATCTTTGTTACATATCGTGTCCCCACTAAAAATAAAAGAAGGTGAAACTATGGCAAAATCCAACCAAGGAAAAATCACGGCACTGTACGAAAGGCTTTCCAGAGATGATGAACTGCAAGGTGAATCCAACAGCATTCTGAATCAGAAAAAGTATCTGGAAGACTACGCTCGTAAAAACGGCTTTAACAACATCCAGCATTTTACGGACGATGGATACAGCGGAACGAATTTCAACCGTCCCGGCTTCCAGTCCATGATTGCCGAGATTGATGCCGGGCATATTGCAACTGTCATTGTAAAGGATATGAGCCGCTTTGGAAGAAACTATCTGGAAGTTGGATTTTACACAGAAATTCAGTTTCCATCAAAGGGTGTTCGGTTCATCGCTATCAACAATAATGTTGACAGTGCCAATCCCACGGACAATGACTTTACCCCTTTCCTGAATATCATGAACGAGTGGTACGCTAAGGACACAAGCAATAAAATCCGTGCCGTTTTCAAATCGCGGATGCAGGATGGCAAACGGTGCAGCGGCAGTATTCCTTACGGTTATAAGCGGGTTCCCGGTGACAAGCAAACCCTTCACGTAGATGAGGAAGCAGCTTCCGTTGTCCGCAGGATCTTCGATATGGCAGCCAGCGGTGCCAGTCTTGCACAAATCGGCCAGACGCTTTCGGACGAAAAAGTGCTGATTCCGTCTGCATATGAAGAACGGTATCATCCTGAATCCGCTCGGCACCATTCGTACCACGACCCCTATCGGTGGAATACGACCACCTTAACGTATATTCTTGACCGGCAGGAATACCTCGGCCATACAGTGCTATGTAAAAGTATCCGTGAGAATTTCAAGTTGAAAAAGCGCCGTGCTGCAACCCCGGAAGAAAGGATTATATTCAAAAACACTCATGAGGCTATCATCGACCAAGAAACATGGAATCAAGCACAGCGTCTGCGCAAGAGGAATCCGAAAAAACTTCCGAGTGGAACATACTCGCACCGGTTAGCCGGAATGGTATTCTGCGCCGACTGTGGCTCCCGAATGAGCTTTTCCAGCCCCGAATCCAAACATCGGGATTCTGATGTAGTGTATGATTCGGATTCTTCATGGCAGTGCAGCAAATACCGTAATATGTACGTTTCCTGCACATCCCATTTTATCAAGACCTCAACCATTGAAGCCGCTATTCTCAATGCAATCAAAGCGATGACAAAAGAAATTATTGAAAATGAGGATGAATTTGCCGAGCAGCTTCAAGCTGCATGGGAAAACCAAAACACACAGGTATCTTCTGAGAGTAAAAAAGAACTGCATTCAGTTCAAAAAAGAATGGACGAGTTGGACGCTTTGATTCGGAGCCTATATGAAAACAGCGTCTTAGGAAAAATCCCCGAACGACAGTATCAGCGTTTGATGGCGCAATATGATGAGGAACAAACTGTCTGCGAAGCTCGCATTGCCGAGTTGAAGAAAGAACTGGACGTCGTTGAAACAACGAAAGTTGATCTGAAACGCTTTATCAAACTGATTCGGAAATACAAGGACTGTGAAACGCTGACAGATGAAATGCTGTACGAACTGGTAGAAAAAGTGGTGATTCATTCCGCATCCGGCGGACGGACGATCTACCGTCAGCAGCAAATCGACATCTACTTCAAGTTTATCGGTGATACGTTCCCTAGTCAAATTGAGATTAGTCGCGGCGACAAGAAAAATCTTACAGAACAGCAACTTGCCAAGCGTAAGAAATATCAGAAAACTGCCGGGGAAAACCGCAAAAAGAAACGTGCTGCTCTGCGTGAAGCTGCTAAAACTGATCCACAGGCGGCAGCAGAGTATGAAGCCCTCTTGCAGAAAGGCCGTGAACGATGCCGCAAGTATGCCCAAAATAAAAAGCTGGCTCAACAGGAGTCTGCTGATACAGTCCACATTCAATTTGAACCATCTGAAGAAATGAAAGGAGAATCCGCATGAACGAACTGAAGAAATCCATCCATGACAGCACTACCGGCCTAGACTACACCCTTGTTAATAACCACAATCTGCCGAACCTGACCGCAGCAGCCCCGGCAGAGCACCCCACCGGGCGGTGGGGCCGCTTACATAAGACGTATCTGAAGGAGCAGCACCCCATCCGGTACAACCAACTGCTCCTGTCCGGTGTGCTGGGAAGCTACCTTGCCAAGCTGGACAAGCAGGCCGAAGAACAGCTTGCATTGACCATCCGGCAGATGCAGGAAGCCGAGGGCGTGACCGAAGCCCTGAAAGCTGCCGATCAACTGGAATGGGTGCGCCGGATGAACAGCATCCGCAGCCGTGCCGAGGAAATCATCAAAACTGAGCTGATTTTTGTCTGATACAATATCGCATCTCTGACCGCCCTG
>OOBO01000470.1_pt1 | contig 35882 bp, 34 predicted proteins | sample 1671031 | NCBI WGS metagenome assembly OOBO01 (sample SAMN06348115, study PRJEB24527) | human gut metagenome | biome: human gut; feature: ankylosing spondylitis patient; material: feces | host: Homo sapiens | place: China | collected 2015-10 | reverse complement strand
GGATAAACCACACGCACCTCAAACGTGCGCGTCTGCCAGTTCCGCCACCCTCGCATATGAAGTTTTGATGCAATCTTGATTTCTCTCGGCCTTGAGGTCCAAGCCGTATCGCTGACTGCTCAAGTATAATACCATACTCCCCCGGCGATGTCAAGCGTTTTCATAGATTTTTTTGCCATTCATATCTTGTAAATGGAGTTTCCGTGCAGAAATGACTTAAGAAGGAGGTTTTTGAAAATGACTTTTTTCAGATCCAGCAAACATCAAAGATTGTTGTGGAGCCTTTTGCTGCTTTCTGTCGGGGCGGCGGCGGGGTTCGGACTGGGGATATTCTGCGGTGCAGAGCCGCCCGTAGGCTGCCGGGAGAGCGACCTGACCCCGGTGCCGGACGAAAGCTTCGTCTCCCCCGCCTCGGCGTCCTCCGTAGAAACGTCCCCGGAGCCGGAGCCGATGCCCGAGAAGTGGGTCTGTCTGACCTTCGACGACGGCCCCAGCAAAACGACGCCGGACGTTCTGTCCGCGCTGAACAGTGCCGGAGTAAAGGCGACCTTCTTTGTAGTCGCCACCGGCAACAACGACAAATATCTTCCCCTCATCTCTGAGGCTGCTGCCGCCGGACATCAGATCGCGCTCCACTCTGCCTCCCACGAGTACAGCGACATCTACCAGAGCGCGGACGCTTACTGGAAGGACATCGACCTGTTAAAGGAACGCCTCACCCCTTACGTCCGGGCCAACGGCCTGCGGTATCTGCGCTTCCCGGGCGGCAGTACCAACACCGTGAGCCGCCGCTACGGCGGGCGCGGGCTGATGCAGCAGCTCAAAGAAGAAGTCACTGCAAAAGGCTACGCCTATGTAGACTGGAACGTCTGCGCTGAGGACGCTGTGGGCGGCAAGCCCAGTGCAGGCACCATCTTCCGCAACATCGTGCGGGAGACCGGCGAGCAGACCCAGTGCATCGTGCTGATGCACGACTCGGCCACCACCCGCACCACTGCCGAAGCCCTGCCCGACATCATCCAGTGGTACAAGGACAACGGCTTCACCTTCCTTACCGTAGAGCAGGCCGTCCCCCTGCCCACGACATAGCAAAAAGCCCCGGAGGGCCTGCCAGACGGCAGACTTTCCGGGGCTTTGGTGCGTAGGAGCAGCTTACTCAGCGGCCTGATTGAACAGGACGAAGGCACGATAAGCCATGTACAGGTCGGTCTTGTGGATGACCTCGAAGGGAGAGTGCATGGACAGCACAGGCACACCGATGTCGATGACGGGGATGCCGCGGTTGGCAACATACTTTGCGATGGTGCCGCCGCCGCCCAGGTCGAGGCGGCCCAGCTCACCGATCTGCCATGCAACGTCGTCGGCGTCCATCATGCGGGTGACATAGCCCACCAGCTCGGCAGAAGCGTCGTTTGCAGCGCTCTTGCCGCGGCTGCCGGTGTACTTGAACAGCGCGATGCCGCGGCCTGCGTAGGTGCCGTTCATCGGCTCGAAAGCGCTGGCCCAGCTCGGGTCGTAAGCAGCGGTGACGTCGGCGGACAGGCAGACACTGTTGCGGAAAGCAATGATGTCGTCCTGACCGGCGGTGCGGCAGAGCTCCTGCATGAAGTGGAAGACGTACATGCTCTGCATACCGGTGACGCCGTCAGAGCCGATCTCTTCCTTATCGGTCAGGACGCAGACGGTGGTGAAAGCGGGATCCTTGGTGGCGATCTCGGCCATCAGAGCGGGGTATGCATCGACGCGGTCATCGTGGCCGTAGCCGCCGATCATGGAGCGGTCGAAGCCGACGTCGCGGGACTTATAAGCGGGGACGATCTCGATTTCAGCGCGGGCAAAATCCTTCTCGGTGATGCCGTACTTCTCGTTGAGGAGGATCATGGTGTTCAGCTTGACAGCTTCCTTCACTTCCTCGTCGTCCACAGCGTCGGAGCCGATGAGGATGTTCAGCTCCTCGGCGCGGATGCCGTCGCTCAGCTTGCGCTCGCCCTGCTCAGCGCCCAGATGGGGCAGCAGGTCGGTGATGCAGAAGACGGGGTCGTTCTCGTCCTCGCCCACGTTCACAGAGACGGTGGTGCCGTCAGCGCGGGAGAACACGCCGTGGATGGCCAGCGGCATAGTACCCCACTGATACTTGCGGATGCCGCCGTAGTAGTGGGTCTTGAAGTAGCTGAAGTGGTCGGACTCGTACAGCGGGGTCGGGCGCAGGTCCAGACGGGGGCTGTCGGTGTGAGCGATGACCAGATGGAAGCCGTCCTCGAAGCTGCGGGTGCCGATGGTGGAAGCCACGATGGCCTTGCCCAGCTGGCTGAAGTAGACCTTGTCGCCGGGGGCGTAGGTCTTCTTCGGGTCGAACTGCTGGTAGCCTGCGTCCTTGAGCATCTGCTCGCTCTCAGCGGCCACCTCGCGCTCGGTCTTGCCTGCGTCGAGGAATTTCTTGTAGCCCTCAGCGAATGCATGGGCCTCCTGCTTGACGGCGGCGGACTTGTCGCCGACGTAAGCGGGCTTAAACAGCAGCTTTTCAGCCAGCTGCTGGTTCGGAGTTTTTTCTGCCATAGGATCTCTCCTGCCTTTCTGTTTTCTTATACTTATTGGAAGCTGTTTTCACGGCCATTGCACACCGTCTGACCGGCCTTTTTGCCTGCAGACTGCGTTGCTTTCTCTTGCGATCCGTCAGGATCGCTGCGAAAAATCGCCTTGCCTGCAAGCAAAAATCCTCGTTCATCCGGCACACTCTGGCCATGAAAACAGCTTCATCTATCAAAGACCCGCAGGTTTTTGGCCTGTCGGTTCTTCTTCATTGGTTGAGATTCAGCCGCCGTAGAGTCGGGTATAGACGGCGTAGCTGGCGGTTATCTTTTCGACGTAATGGTGCATCTGGTTATAAGGGAAGCCTTTCAGGGTCTGCCCGTCGGAGGAATGCTCTTCCATCCGCAGCAGATTATCTACTGTCCCCCATCCGCTGTGGTAGGCGGCGGCGACGGTAGCCACATCGCCGCCGTACCGCTCCATGCAGAGATGGATGTAGTAGCAGCCGAAGCGGATGCTGATGTCAGGGTCGTAGAGTTCATCGAAGGTCAGGCTCTCATCCGGCGCAATCTTGCTGCGCAGCCAGATAAAGGTCTCCTCGGTCATCTGCATCAGCCCCCGGGCCTCCACGCTGGAAGTGGCGGCGGGGTCGAAGCCGCTCTCCGTGCGGATGAACGCATAGACCAGCAGCGGGTCGAGCTCGTATTCTGCGGCCCACTGCTCCACCTGCCGGCTGTATTTGCGGGGGTAGAGCAGCCGGTCGGCCTCCCGGGCGAGGGGCGGCAGAGCCATCAGGAGCACTGCCGCGATGCAGACCAGCACCACCAGTCTGCGCAGCAGTCGGAACAGCGTTTTCAAGCGCAGCACCCCTCCCCGATGAGAGCGTCACAGAGCCCGTTTGCTGCCTTCGCCAGCGCCTCACGGGTGGAGGTGTTGGGCAGGATGTAGTCTGCCCTGGCGGTCAGCACAGCCTCCGGCGTCTGGGCGTTGAGGCGGCGGGCGGCCATCTCGGGCGAGATGCCGTCCCGGGCCGCGATGCGCTCCACGCTGACTTCAAACGGTGCCGTGACCACGCAGAGCTTGTCGCACTCGGCCTCTGCCGCCGTGCCGATGATGACCGCGCCGTCCAGCACAAAGAGCTTCGCCCCCGCCTGCTGCGCGGCCTGTTTGGCGGCGCGGATGCGTCGGACGATCTCCGGGTGGGTCAGCGCGTCGAGCGCAGCTTTCCCCTCGGGCGTTGCAAAGGCGCGGTCGGCCAGCAGGCGGCGGTCGAGGGTGCCGTCTTCCTTTATAATATCTGCCCCGAAGCGCTCAGCCAGCCGGGGCAGCAGCGGTGAACCCGGAAGCAGGATCTCGCGGGAGAGCTGGTCGGCGTCTGCCAGCGGGATGCCCCGGGCCGCGAACACCGCCGTGACCGTCGATTTGCCGCAGCCGCTGCGGCCGGTGATGCCCAGCGTCATCATAGCTTTATCACCCGGAACGCGGCCGCGCGGATGAGGCGGTTATAGACGGCCATGGACAGGCCGTCTTTCTGGGGGCAGCGGGCGTAGACCACAGCATCGCCCTGCTCATCCAGCGCACGCAGGGAGCGGAAGATGTGCTTTGCCTGGTCGGCTCCGTCGCCCTCCCGGCCATACTCCACACAGGGTACGCCCAGCTTTTCGGCCTCGCCGGTAAAGCAGAGGCAGCTGGGGTTCTCGGCGGCGTGGGCATCCACATAGGCTTTGAACTGCTCGAAGGTGCCGTCCAGAAGGGTCACATCCGCCTTGGGGGCGTAGTGCTTATACTTCATGCCGGGGCTGCGGACGACCGCGCCCTCCGGCAGCTTCTCGAGGATGGCCTTGGAGACTTCCACTTCCTCGCCCAGCGCACGCTCGAGGTCCTCCAGCGTGATGTGGCCGGGACGGAAGAGGGTGGGCTTTTCGCCCACCACCGACACGACGGTGGACTCCACGCCCCAGTCGCACTCGCCGCCGTCCAGAATGAGGGGCAGGCGGCCATCCATATCGGTAAAGACGTCCTGTGCGTTAGTGGGGCTGGGCTTGCCGGAGAGGTTGGCCGACGGGGCCGCAAAGGCGCAGCCGCTGGCTTCAATGACGGCCCGTGCCACCGGGTGGCTGGGCATCCGGATGCCCACGGTGTCCAGACCGGCACAGCACTCCGCTGCCACCTCGGGGCCGCGGGGCATGATGATGGTCAGCGGGCCGGGACAGAACGCCGCCATCAGCAGCTGGGCGCGTTCCGGCACCTCGCTGACGAGGCCGTGCAGCATCTCAGGGCCGGTGACGTGGACGATGAGGGGATTGTCCTGCGGGCGTCCCTTCGCCACAAAGATCTTGCTCACAGCCTCGCCGTTGCGGGCGTCGGCCGCGATGCCGTAGACCGTCTCGGTGGGCAGGGCTACCAGCTCGCCCTGCCGCAGAAGCTCGGCTGCGCGGGCAATGCCCTCCGTGTCAGCCGGGCGGACTTCAGTATTGATACTCATACGAATCATCGCTCTTTTCTTCTGTAAAGCAATTATTCTTTACAGCTTTTCGTGCGCATTCTGCGCAAGTTTATGCGTTTAGCTTTTGCAGTTTCTCGGCCTGCTCACGGGTGGCAAGGGCGTCGATGATGTCGTCCAGATTTCCGTCCATGATCTTGTCGAGGTTGTGTACTGTTAGGCCGATCCGGTGGTCGGTGCAGCGGTCCTGCGGGAAGTTATAGGTGCGTATCTTCTCGCTGCGGTCCCCTGTTCCCACCTGACCGGCGCGGTCAGCGTTGATGGCGTCCTGCTGCTCCTTCTGCTTCTGGGCCAACAGGCGGCTGCGCAGGATCTCCAGAGCCTTGTCCTTGTTCTGGAACTGGCTGCGCTCGTTCTGGCACTCGACCACGGTTCCGGTGGGGATGTGGGTGACGCGGATGGCGCTGGACGTCTTGTTGATGTGCTGGCCGCCCGCACCCGAAGAGCGGAAGGTGTCGATGCGCAGGTCCTTCATGTCCAGCGCAAAGTCCACCTCTTCGGCCTGCGGCATCACGGCCACGGTGGCCGTCGAGGTGTGGATGCGGCCCTGCGTCTCCGTCTCGGGTACACGCTGCACCCGGTGGACGCCGCTCTCGTACTTGAGGCGGTTGTAGGCGCCCCGGCCATTGACCGCAAAGACGGCTTCCTTGGTTCCGCCGAGCTCCGTCTCGTTGAGGTTCAGCAGCTCCATCTCCCAGCCCCGGCTCTGGACGTACATGGTGTACATCCGTACGAGGCTGTGGGCGAACAGCGCAGCTTCCTCGCCGCCGGCACCGGCGCGTATCTCCATGATGACGCTTTTCTCGTCGTTTGCGTCCTTCGGCAGCAGCAAAATTTTGAGATTATTTTCCAGCTCTGCCACATCCTGACTTTTTTCGCTCAGTTCCTGCTGTACCATAGCCTTAAAGTCCGCGTCGAGGGGCTCGTCCCCTTCCAGCAGGGCTTTCGCCTGTGCCAGGTGGTCCTGCGCAGTGGTGAGGGCGTGGTAAGCGTCCACCACCGGCTGTGCTTCATGGTACTCCTGCATCAGGCGGCGGAACTGAGCCGGGTCGGCGGCAGTTTCGGGCTGATTGAGACGGATAGAAAGTTCTTCGAACCGGCGGCAGACGGCCTCCATTTGGGAAGTCAGATTCGGCATATCAGGCAGTTCTCCTTACAAAACAGTTTCTGAATGTGCTGTGCCGCCAGGCTATTCCTGGCCCGGTTTGATGACCTTTTTGATGTTCTTCTCGATCTTCGCCCGGGGCAGCATGACCTCGCGGCCACAGCCCGTGCAGCGGATCTTGAAATCCATGCCCACCCGCAGCACCTCGAAGCTTGCTGCTCCGCAGGGGTGCTGTTTGCGGGTGAGGATGGTATCGCCGACTGCAATATCCATATTGAATCCCTCCTGTCTGCACATTTATAGTACAGGCCGTGTGTCCAAAAGAGAGACACACATCTATAGTATAATCCAAACTCGTATAAAATGCAAATGCAGCTGCATATGGTTTTATAGCTGCAATGCTACCCCAAAAAACAGAGAAAGAGGAATGAAAGATGATGCAAGCGTTTCGTACCGAAAACAACTACCGCAATGCTTCCCGCCTGAGCGCCGCCGAACTGCGGGCCGCGATGGCCAGCCGCGAGATCCTGCAGAGCACGGCGCTGGCCTTCGACACCCAGCGTCAGCTCCGGTTCGAGCTGGGCGGCTGCCGGGCTGTAATGCCCTTCGGGCAGTGCGCCGACGGGGCCGACACCGGCAGCGTACGGGACATCGCCGTACTGACGCGGGTAGGCCGGCCCACCTGCTTTGTCATCGAGGGCATCGACACCGACGAAAACGGACAGACTGTCTACCGCCTCTCCCGCGCTGAAGCACAGCGGATGTGCAAGGCCGAATACCTCGACCAGCTCCAGCCCGGCGACATCCTGCCCTGCATCGTGACCCACATCGAGCCCTTCGGCGCGTTCTGTGACGTAGGCTGCGGCATCAGCGCCCTGCTGCCCATCGACTGTATGTCGGTGAGCCGTATCTCCTCCCCTGCCGACCGGGTCAGCGTGGGGCAGCAGATCCTCTGCGCCATCAAGAGCCGGGACGCACAGGGGCGGTTCGTGCTGACCATCCGGGAGCTGCTGGGTACCTGGGCCGAGAACGCTGCCGCCTTTACAGTGGGCGAAACGGTGGTGGGCATCGTGCGGAGCGTGGAGGAGTACGGCACCTTCATCGAGATCGCGCCCAACCTCGCGGGCCTCGCCGAGAGCTGCCCCGACCTGCGGCCCGGGCAGGCTGTGAGCGTCTACATCAAGAACATCCTGCCCGAAAAGATGAAGATAAAACTCGTCATCGTCAACCACGCCCTCAGCCAGAGCCACCGTTTCGAGCTGCGGTACTTCATCACCGAGGGCCACATCGACCACTGGCTCTACTCCACCCCCGAAAGCCACAAGCGCATCGAGACGGATTTTTCGGTCATGGCTTGCAATCCGGCGTGAAACCCTTTATACTATAGTTAATACTATAGAACACGGGAGATGGGAGTAACAATGGCCGCCAACGATGCTTTTACCGCCGGTGTGCGTCCCGGTGGGCTGACCAACAGCACCGAGATACGATTGCTGCTGTGTTATCTTGTCAAGAACGCCGGGCCTATCACACGGACGGAGATCGAAAACGCCCTGATGGAAGAGGCTTTGGTAAATTATTTTGAGATCGGCTCCTGCCTGGACGACATCGCCCGGCAGCAGCTCGTGACGGCGGACGGCGACCGGTACACCATCACCGACAAGGGCCGGAAAGTGGCGCAGGAGCTGGCCTACGACCTGCCCCGCAGTGTGCGGGAAAAGGCGGTCGCCGCCGTGCTGCGCAGCCAGACCTGGGCGCGCAAGGAAGCCGAGTACAGCGCCCGCATCAGCGAAAAGGCCGACGGCCATTGCTCCGTGCGCTGTCAGGTGAAGGCTCTGGACAGCGAGCTGTTCTGTCTGGACATCGGCACACCCGACCGTCTGAGCGCTGAGATGGTAAAAAAGCAATTCATTTTGAAGGGCAATGAGATTTACCAGATGCTCATTACCAAATTGACCGAAGAAGAGAAATAGCATAAAAGTCCGCTGCACGTTGGTTTCGTGCAGCGGACTTTTTGTTAGATCAAAATACAGATGAGTCCGGTACAGCCCTCGTTGATGACCCGTTCCAGCGTCTCCTGCAAACGGCCCCGGGCCTCCTGCGGCATATGGAGCAGCTTGTTCTGCAGGCCGTCGTTGACCAGCTCGTGGAGGCTCTTGCCGAAGATGTTCGACTCCCACAGGCGGACGGGGTCGTCCTCGAAATCCTTCAAAAGGCTCTGCACGAGGTCTTCGCTCTGCTTCTCCGTCCCGACGATGGGACTCAGCTCGGTGTGGATGACCGCCTTCATCATATGGATGGACGGCGCGCTGGCCTCGAGACGGACGCCGTACCGCCCGCCCTGCCGGACGATCTCGGGCTGTTCCAGCGAAAGCTCGTCGATGGACGGCATCACGATACCGTAACCGGTGGCCTCCACCTGCTCCATCGCACTGCGTATCTTCTCGTAGGCACGCTTGGCTTTGGCCAGCTCGATGATGCAGGGCATCAACCCGGCTTCGTCGCCGATCTCGAGGCCCGTCTGCTCGCTGAGCACCTTATAAAACACCTCGGGCTTGAGCAGCACCGTGATGCGCACTACACCGTCGGCGAGGTTCATCCCACTGAGAGCGGCATTTTCCACCGCCTCGCAGTCCAGCGCCGCCCGGCTGGAGTCGGAGACGTCCTTCATCCGGGAAATTTTCTCGGAGAGCTGCATGGCCGCTGTGTATACCTCGGTCTGGAGCCAGTGGCCTTTGTCCAGCATCGTCACCCAGCGAGGCAGGGCGAAATCCAGCTCCCTCACCGGGAACTCGTAGAGCACTTTTTGCAAAATCTCGCCCAGCTGCGCCTCGTCGAGGTCGAGGCAGCTCACAGGCAGAACGGTCCGGCCATAGCTCTCTTCCATTTCCGCCGCCATCGCTCTTGTCTCGGGGGCGTCTGGGTGGGTGCTGTTGAGCAGGATGACGAAGGGCTTGCCCAGCGCTTCCAGCTCGTCGATGACCCGCTTTTCTGCCGGGATGTAGTTTTCGCGGGGTATCTCGCTGATGGTTCCGTCGGTGGTGACGACGATGCCGATGGTGGAGTGGTCCCGGATGACCTTGCGGGTGCCGGTCTCGGCGGCGAGGTCGAAGGGGATCTCCTCGTCGAACCAGGGGCTTTTGACCATCCGGGGCTTGTCATTCTCCTCGTGGCCCATGGCCCCCTCCACCATGTAGCCCACGCAGTCGATGAGCCGGATGCTGCACTCTCCCCCGCCCTCCAACGCCAGCGGCACCGCCGCCTCCGGGATGAACTTGGGCTCTGTGGTCATGATGGTGCGTCCCGCTGCCGACTGGGGCAGCTCATCGCGGGCGCGGAGCTTCGCGTCCTCCGGGCCGATGGCGGGCAGCACCAGCTTTTCCATAAACTGCTTGATGAGGGTGCTCTTGCCCGTGCGCACCGGCCCCACCACGCCAATCAGGATCTCCCCGCCGGTGCGTGCCCCGATCTCCCGGCAGACAGTGGCTTCCAAACACTCCTGTTTTTCCAAATTGCTCTCTCCTCTCTCCCGTCCGCACCGGGCGGCAAGGCCGCACCTTCTGCGTCTGCTTCTCGGAAACAGTCTATTCGGACAGGCGGCAGGATATGAGCGGCACCTAGCGAAAAAGCGTCGGTTGACGGAAAAATCCCTCTGCGCTACAATAGAGAAAAATTGAGCAGAAAGGTGGAACGCAGATGGAGTGGAAGGTTTATTTTGAGGACAATCCGGGCTGTCACCGCCCGCATCGGGGCCGCCCCGGGCAGGAAGTGTCCTGCGGGGCACACTCGGTGTGGGGCGGGCAGCATTTCATCATCCCGGCGATTTACCTTTGTGGAAAAGGGCTGGTTGTAGACATCTGCCGCCGGGTGGAGCGTGAGGCGATCGAAGCGCATTACCAGAAGTTGGCCGCTTATGAAGGGATGGATATTGACGAATGCCCGCCGGAAGTTGTCGAACTGGCCGAAGCCGAGGACCCGTTTGGTTCTTTTGACTATCTGCCAAGTGTAGCCATCAACGGCAAAACCGCGGAGTACAGCCGCGGTGCCGGGGAATATTATAACCCCCTCCGCTCCGAAGAGGAGATCGTTTGCAGCGGTGAACAGGCGGCGCGGGACATCGTGAAGCACTACGGGCTTGACCCGGAACAGGGCTGGGATCTCCGGCAGTGGAGCTTTCCCTGGGCGACAAAGCATAGGCCGGCCCACATCACCAGCCTGACACTGACCCTCACCCAGCGGGAACAGCCTGCCGAAGCGGTGCAGTTCACGGCAGCGCCCGGAAAGGTCGTGGAGTTTGCCCACCCCGTCACCGGTGTGCCCTGCGTGCTGACGGTCAAAGACCTGAAACCGGCCCGGCTGCCGGAGAATGACCTCCCCCACATGGGGCCGCCCATGGAATGGCCCCGGGAATTTGTGGAAATGACTTACACCCTGACCCCCGCCGTGACCACCGGCTGGGTGCAGGTGAACGACTGCGCCTCTAGTGATAAGCCCATCCGGAAAAGCGACGCACCCACGGAAGATGGAGCCATTGGCATCATCGGCGGGGCAGACGGCCCGACCGCAATCTTTGTGAGCGGAAAGCAGCAGGGTGATACCCGCACCGCCTGTTCCTCGCTCCACTTTGCGCCGGTGGAACCGGAAAATATCCGGTGGAAGGTGACCTACTACCAGAAGCAGTTCCCGGATGAAACTATAGCGCTGTTATAACGAAAAGACAGGCGGCTCCAACCAAAGTTGGATGCCGCCTGTCTTGCTGTTCAGATCAGCTTGATGGCCACCGCCTCGCTGGTGCGGTCCTGGGCTTCGTTGGTATGCTCGGGGTCATCCAGCATATAGCGGAGCAGAAGCACCTCGCCCACATAAAGCACCGCCACCTTGATGGGGATGCTGCCGGAATCCAGCGGGCTTTCCTGCGCGCCGCACCGCAGCACCACATCTGCCATGGCTGCGCCGGGCGAATCCTCATAATGGGTGAGCAAAATGATCTTTGCGCCGGATGCCTTGGCCGTGCGCAGCGTTTCCAGCATATCGCGGGTCGCGCCGGAATAGGAGATGAAGAGCACCACATCCTCCGGGCCCATCAGGCTGGCAGCCAGGATCTGCAGATGACTGTCACCTGCAGTGCGGAACTTATTGGACAGGCTGGAAAAGCGGGCGCAGATATCGTTGGCCAGCAGCATACTGCCGCCCTGACCCAGGCAGAACACCTGCCGCGCCGCACGCATCAAATCCACAGCCTGCTCCACGGCTTCGGGCGAAAGAGAATTCTGGGTGCCGTTGATGGCAGTGAGAAACAGGCCGCTGGCGTGCTCACACAGGCTGGCGGTGGTAGCGCCCGGCTCCGGCTCATGCTGGTTGACCAGCGCACCGGTGGCGTTGGCCTGCGCCAGCGAAATGCGCATCTCATGGTAGCCCTCAAAACCCAATGCCCGGCAGAAGCGGAACACCGTTGCCTCTGCTACCTTGCATTCCCGCGCAAGGGAGGAAATGGAAAGGTACTGTGCCTCGTCGGCATGGTGGACAAGGTAATCTGCTACAGCACGGCCAGATTTTGTCAGTTCGTCCTGCCTTTGCTGCAGCAGCTCCCAGAAGTTTGTGGTCGTAGACATGATGGTCTCCTTTTTCCTGCTCCATTTCCCGCCGGAAGGGCCGGCCGCACACGCCAACACCATTGTCGGGAAGTTTTCCTTTAAGAAAAGTATAAAAGAATCCCCGCCGCTTGGCAAGAGGGGCTTTGACTACAAATTCAGGTTCGTTTCTGTGCAGAGCGCCCAAATCCGCCGCATTAGTACGACTTATTTGTGAAAATCCTTTTCAATTTGCCGGATTTCCTGCCATTTTTTGAGTGAAAACTATTTTCACTAGCGAAAAATGTGATTTTTCTATAATGGTTACAAAATAGCTACAACTTTCAAAATTTCCATGAATCATGCCCAAAAGGTCGGTCTTTTCACTAAAATTGTGCGACATCCACAAGAAAAGTCTTTCATTATTGGGCAGACAGCCGATAGACAAAATGAAAATATTTTTCTATAATAAGGCCAATAGAAGCGGTTCCCACACGAGGGCCGCAGAGCAGAATCGCACTACATCAATGAGTAAGGAGAAGTTTCTTATGAAAAGCAGTATCTCTCGCCGCTCTTTCCTGAAGGCCGTGGGTGCCCTGAGTGCAGCCGGTGCGCTTGCCGCATGCGGCGGCAGCTCCTCCAGCAGCACTGCTGCTTCCTCCACTGCAGCTTCTGCAGCGGCAAGCACCGCAGCTGGCGCAAACATCAAGCTGTGGACATACCCCATCGGCGGCTGGGGCAAGGACGAGACTGTGCAGGAGCTGATCTCCAGCTTCAACGCAAAATATCCCGACATCAAGGTCACCGTTGAGTACCTGGATTACACCAATGGTGATGACCAGGTCAACACCGCCATTGAGGGCGGCAGCGCACCCGACCTGATCATGGAAGGTCCCGAGCGTCTGGTTGCCAACTGGGGCAAGAAGGGCGTTATGGCTCCCCTGAACGACCTGTGGACCGACGATGCCAAGAAGGACATCTACGCTTCCGTTGAGTCTGCCTGCAGGAACGATGCCGGCGACTACTATGAGTATCCCCTGTGCATGACCGCACACTGCATGGCCGTGAACATGACCAAGGTCAAGGAAGTGGGCGCAGACCAGTACATTGATACTGATAAGCACACCTGGAGCACCGACGGCTTCCTCAAGACCGTTGACGCACTGTACAATGGCGGTTATGAGAATGTTGCAGCCATCTACTGCAGCGGCCAGGGCGGCGACCAGGGCACCCGCGCGATCATCAACAACATGTACGGCGGCACCTTCACCGATGCTGAGCACACCAAGTACACCGCTGACTCCCCCGAGAACATCAAGGCCATCCAGGCTCTGTACGATGCCAAGGGCGTGAACTTTGACGCTTCCATCAACGGCGGCGAGGAGATCACCCTGTTCCGCAACGGTACCCTGCAGATGGCATTCTGCTGGAACATTGCACAGCAGCTGAACTCCGACAACAACGATGCCGGCCTGACCAACAGCGGCGACGAGATCTTCCCCATGGCCTTCCCCACCGAGAGCGGCGATCCCAAGCTGTGCGGCGGCATCTGGGGCTTCGGCATCTTCGACAACGGCGACGAGGCCAAGATCGAGGCCGCCAAGACCTTTATCGACTTCATCGCTGCTGACCCCGACCAGGTTGGCGCAAGCGTTCTGGCTTCCACCTACTTCCCCGTTCGTGAGAGCGTTGGCGATATCTATGCCGGCAACGACATTATGAGCGAGTACACCAAGTTCATGGGCTTCCTGGGCGATTACTACCAGATCACCCCGGGCTGGGCAACTGCTCGTACCGAGTGGTGGAACATGCTGCAGCGCGTTGGCACCGGCGAGCCCGTTGAGCAGGCCGTTGCTACCTTTGTTGAGAACGCAAATGCTGCCGCTGCTGCCGAGGCATAAGCGCACCACCTGAGTTTTTCATCGCAACGTTATAAACCTTGCCCCTTCCTCGATAATCCCGGCGAGGGAGGGGCATTCTTTTTGCAAGTTCCGTCGGGAGCCGGTCATTTTACCGGAGCTAAACGAAAGGTTTGGTGATTTTCTTGGCTGCTACCACCGTAAAAGTCAAAGAGCCAAAGCGCAGCCGCGCACTGGTCCGGCAGGAGACCATCGCATCCTACCTCTTCCTTCTGCCCAGCCTGATCTTCTTTCTGGGGTTCGTCATCTACCCCATGATCCTCTGCGTGGTCACGAGCTTCTTTGATTCCACCATGAACCGCGCCGATGTCTTTGTCGGCCTTGCAAACTACAAAGAGTTGTTCGCCGATAAGATCTTCCTGGGCGCTCTGAAGAACACATTCATCATTGTCATCGTATCGGTGCCCGTGACCTGCGCCTTCTCGCTGTGGGTCAGCTCTGCCATCGTAGATCTGCCCGAGTGGGCCACCAGCCTTTTCCGCTGCGTGTTCTACCTGCCCGTTGTCACCGGTTCCGTTGCCGTTACCGTTGTCTGGAAGTGGATGTACAACAATTACTACGGTATCTTCAACTATCTGGGCAAGACGCTGGGTCTGATCGACAAGAACATCAACTGGCTGGGCGATGAGCGGTTCGCTCTGGGCTGCATTATCCTCATCCTGCTGACCACCTCTGTGGGCCAGCCCATCGTTCTGTATGTTTCTGCCCTGGGCAACGTGGATCAATCCATTGTAGAAGCTGCTGAAGTGGACGGCGCGACCGATTTCCAGTGCTTCTGGAAGATCAAGTGGCCCGCCATCATGCCCACCACCCTGTACATCCTGGTCATCACCACCATCAACTCCTTCCAGTGCTTTGCGCTGATCCAGCTGCTGACTTCCGGCGGCCCCAACCACAGCACCGATACCATCATGTACTACATCTACTACACCGCGTTCAAGCTGTACCGCTACGGCTATGGCAACGCCATGGGTGTTGTGCTTGCCATCATCATTGCCATCCTGTCTGCTATCCAGTTCAAGGTTGGCAACCAGAACAATTGAGGAGGTGCGTAACAATGAGTGCAACTGCTGCAACCGCAAAAAAGCAAAAGCCCTTGAAGCGTCACCCCAGCAAGCTCAAGCAGGCCAGCGCCTATACCATCCTGACCCTGATCCTGATCAGCATCGTGGCCGTGACCTTTGCGTTCCCGCTGTACTGGATCATCACCGGTTCCTTCAAAACCGGTGCAGCCATCAACTCCACCACCCCCGAGTGGTGGCCCCATGAGTGGGTGCTGACCAACTACCAGAAGCTGTTTGCCGGAAAGAGCGCTCCGCTGTGGCAGCTGGCCATCCCCTTCAGTGCACGCTTCAGTGCCGACGGCGAGCCCATCTACTTCTCGGTGGGCCCCACCGCTCCTGCTGCCCTGCGCTGGATGATCAACACCGTGTTCATGGCTGTTGTCTCCATGATCCTGACCTGCATCACCGCCGCCATGGCCGGTTATGCACTGGCTAAGAAGCGCTTTGTGGGCCGTCAGCTCCTGTTCACCCTGATCGTGTGCGCAATGGCTCTGCCCAAGCAGGTCATTCTGATCCCCCTGCTGCGTGAGATGAGTGCCCTGAACCTCTACAACACCATCTGGGCTGTCATCTTCCCCATTGTCGGCTGGCCATTCGGTGTGTTCCTGATGAAACAGTTCAGCGAGGGCATCCCCACAGAAATGCTGGAGGCCGCCCGCATTGACGGCGCAAGTGAAGCCAAGACCTTTATCAGCATCGTGCTGCCCATGGTCAAGCCGGGCATCGGTGCTCTGGCCATCTTCACCTTTATCAACAGCTGGAACGATTACTTCATGCAGTTGATCATGCTGTCCAGCACCAGCAACCTGACCATTTCTCTGGGCATTGCAAAGCTGCAGGCGGAGAACAGCACCGACTTCGGTCTGATCATGGCAGGTGCCGCACTGGCTGCTGTGCCTATCATCATCATCTTCCTCATCTTCCAGAAGTACTTCACCAAAGGCATCGCAATGGGTGCCGTTAAGGGCTAAAATTGCGACCGCCGCCTGCGGCGGAAACAGGGAGCAATTTTTGGCGCAGCGGTCTGCAAGACGCGAGACCCGCCCAAGGGTCGAAGCGGATGCAGGGCACCGCAAGAGGGCATTGATGCAGTTGCCCGGAACAGAAAGCGTTGGAGCTTGATGTTCAGGAAGCAATTTTTGGCGCAGCGGTCTGCAAGACGCAAGGCCCGCACCAAGGGCCGAAGCGGATGCAGGGCACCTCAAGAGGGCGCTGATGCAGTGAACAGAACAAATAAGCATATAGGAGCTTAAGGAGACAAACCATGAAAGATATCACTAAGTACCAGGGCGTTATCCCCGCTTTCTACGCTTGCTACGACGCAGAGGGCAATATTTCCACCGAGGGTGTCAAGGCTCTCACCCGCCATCTGCTCGCCAAGGGTGTCAAGGGCGTGTATGTCGGCGGTTCCTCCGGTGAGTGCATCTACCAGCATGTGGACGAGCGCAAGGCCGTGCTGGAGGCAGTGATGAGCGAAGCCAAAGGCAAGCTGACCGTCATTGCACATGTTGGCTGCAACAACACCGCCGACAGCGTGGAGCTGGCCCGCCATGCCGAGAGCGTGGGTGTGGATGCCATCGCCTCTATCCCCCCCATCTACTTCCACCTGCCCGAGTATGCCATTGCAAAATACTGGAATGACATGTCCGCTGCTGCTCCCAATACCGAATTCGTCATCTACAACATTCCCCAGCTGGCTGGCACCGGCTTGACCATGAGCCTGCTGAAGGAGATGCTCAAGAACCCCAACGTGGTGGCTGTCAAGAACAGTTCCATGCCCACCCAGGACATCCAGATGTTCAAGGATGCCGGTATCGCTGCCCGCGGCGAAGGCAACTTTGTGGTCTTTAACGGCCCCGATGAGCAGTTCGTCTCCGGCCGCGTCATCGGCGCAGACGGCGGCATCGGCGGCACCTACGCCGTGATGCCTGAGCTGTATCTGGCCATGAACGAGCATATCAACAAGGGCGAGGTCAAGGAGGCTCAGGCCCTCCAGTATGAGGCCGACCGCATCATCTACAAGATGTGTGAGGCCCACGGCAACCTGTACGCCGTACAGAAAGAGATCCTGCGCCGGATGTACGGTCTGGAGCTGGGCGGCGTGCGTGAGCCCATGCCCAGCCTGGTCCCCGAGGATGAGGCCATCGTGGCCGAAGCACAGGCCATGATCGAAGCCGCCATCGCAAAACTGTAAGCTGAACAAGCGCCCCCTCTCCGTCTCTTTTCAGAGGGGAGGCGGGCGCTTCTTTTTTGGAGGGAAAGCGTATGATCTGCGATACCCTGGATCAACTGCATCTGTACAAGGGGTTCCACAAAAACCTCAACACGGCCATTGAGTTTCTGGCCGCACACCCGCTGGATACCCTGCCGCTGGGCCGTACCGAAGTGGACGGCGACGAGGTGTTCATCAATGTGATGGATGCCGATCTCAAACCCCACACCGGTTCCCACGCCGAATATCACCGGCTCTACGCCGATCTGCAGATCGACCTGACCGGCGGCGAGGGCTGGGGCTACGAGACCGCCCCCGGCACCGAGGTGGAGCCCTACCAGCCGGATATCGGCAAAAAGGACAGCGAGGATGCCGTTTTCGGTGCTCTGGGCGAGGGGCGGTTCGTCCTCTTCTTCCCCGGTGAGCTGCACCGCCCCGGCGTGGAAATGCCCGGCTGCGATCGTGTCCGCAAAGCTGTTGTCAAGATCAAGATGGAGGATAAGTATCATGGATAAGGAAAAACTGTTTGCTCAGATCAAGGGCGGGCTGATCGTCTCCTGCCAGGCATTGGAGCACGAGCCCCTGTACACCAAGGAGGGCGGCGTGATGCCCCTGATGGCCAAGGCAGCCGCCATGAGCGGCGCGGTGGGCATCCGTGCCAACACCGTGCGGGACATCACCCAGATCAAGGAGGTCGTGGACCTGCCCGTGATCGGCATCATCAAAAAGGACTACCCCGGCACCCCCATGTACATCACTGTGACCATGAAGGAAGTGGACGAGCTGGTGGCCTGCGGCGTGGATATTCTGGCGGTACAGGGCACGGGAGCCCTCCGCCCGGATGGTTCCACCTCCGCTGAATTCATCCGCGCCATCAAGGCAAAGTACCCGGATCAGTTGGTGATGGCCGACTGCGACAACTTTGAGAACGCCATGGCCTGTGCCGAGGCCGGTGCCGACTTTGTGGGCACCACCATGCGCGGCTACACCCCTGAGACCCAGGGCATTGACGACATCGATTTTGATTTCGTCCACAAGCTGGCCACCGAGTGCCCCGCAAAAGTCATTGCCGAGGGCCACATTCACTACCCCGAGCAGGCCGTCAAGGCACTGGAAGCCGGTGCCTTTGCACTGGTGGTGGGCGGTGCCATCACCCGCCCTGCCGAGATCACGGCCCGCTTCACCGGAGCCATCAACGCCATGAACAAGTAAAACGGAGACACTGAGATGAAACAGTATCTTGCGATCGATATCGGCGGCACTGCCGTCAAGCTGGGCATCGTGGATGAGACCGGCGCGGTAGGCTCCAAGGCCGAGGAGAGCGTCAATTTTGACGGCTACCAGACCCCGGTGCTGACCACCGTGCTCAAAGCCGCCAAAGCCTTTGTGGAGACCCAGAACATCGATGTGAACACACTGGAAGGCGTGGGCGTTTCGGCCACCGGCCAGATCGACAGCCGCAAAGGCATCGTGGCCGGTACCTGCGGCAACTTTCCCAACTACATCAACAGCCCCATCCAGGCCGAACTGGAGCGGCTCTTCGGCCTACCCGTCACCGTCGCCAACGATGCCAACTGCATGACGCTGGGTGAGGTCTGGGTCGGCGGCGCAAAGGGTTATACCGATGTCATCGGCGTGACCCTGGGCACCGGCGTGGGCGGCGGCATCCTGACCGGCGGCCGCCTTTTGGAGGGTGCCCGCGGACTGGGCGGTGAGCTGGGCCACTACCGCACCCATGCACTGGACGGTGTCCCCTGCACCTGCGGTGCCACCGGCTGCTGGGAGCGCTACGCCGCTACCACGGCTCTGGTACGGGCCGCACAGGAAAAGGACCCCGCCTGGAAAGACGGCCGCGCCATTTTTGCTGCCGCGGAGGCTGGCAACGAGACCGTTCTGGCCCTGCTGGATGCCTGGACGGATGAGATCGCACAGGGCCTTGCAGGCATGGTGCACATCTTCAACCCGCAGCTCATTCTCATCGGCGGCGGTGTGAGCGCCCAGCAGAAGCTGCTCATTGAGCCCATTGCCGCCAAAGTCAGGGCCTCTGTTATGCCCGCCTTTGCCGAGGGGCTGGAGATCCGCGCCGCCCAGCTGCACAATGATGCCGGTATGGTAGGCGCAGTCTATTACTTCCGCCAGCAGCACGGCGAAGCCTGATCATCTGAACGATCAAAGGAGTGTATTGAGATGAAAACACATATTCTCTGCCTGGGCGATTCCAACACCCACGGTTACTGTGCCGACCCCAAGGACAATGCCGACGGCGGCATCCGCTTCAACGAGGACGAGCGCTGGACCTGCCGCCTGCAGACCGCTCTGGGCGACAAGTATCTGGTAACCGAAGAGGGCCTTTCTGGCCGCACCACCGTTTTTGCAGACCCCATCCACGAGTCCATGGATGCTCTGAGCGTGGCCTATCCCCTGCTCAAGAGCCACGAGGTCATCGACCTGCTCATCATCATGCTGGGCACCAACGATGTGAAGGAGCGCTTCAACGCAAACGCCGCCTGCATTGGTGCGGGCATGGAGCGCCTGATCCAGAAGTGCAAGACCGTGGACTGCTGGGGCGGCAAGGAACCCAACATTCTTGTGGTCGCTCCTCCGCGCATCAAGGAGGGCTTCCACGATGAGGTCATGGGCGACGGCTGTGTGGAGAAGTCCAAGGGCGTTGCCGGCTGGTACAAGATCATTGCAGAACGCAACAACGTCCATTTCCTGGACGCTGAAGGCTGCGAGTTCAACCAGATCGACTTCATGCACCTGACCCGTAAGGGCCACGCACAACTGGCCGAAAAGCTGGCCGAGCTGGTGCCGACGCTGCTCTGAGTCAAAAAGAACAACCCTCTCCGTCATTGCCTCGCAATGCCGCCTCACCCTTTCGGGGGAAGCAGGCAAAGCAAAAGGCTTTGACGGAGAGGGTTGTTTTCTTTTGTCAGATGTAATCCGAAATATACGGGATCTTATGGAAGAGCACGTCATCCAGCCGTTCCACAGCCTCTTCCCTGCCCTCGATGCGCTCCAGCTCATACAGACGCTCTGCGGTCTTGTAGCCCAGCAGCAGGGTGGTAAAGGTGCCGATGCCCATTTTCAGGTGATACTCGGCGGGTTCACGGGTCATGGTGCAGTGCCCATCCGCAAAGCGAACGTTGAACGTCCGGTCGTTCCATGGCAGAAGCGAGTCCTCGATCTCCAGCTCGATGCACAGGGTGCCGCCGTCCGGGTCACAGGGGTAATCGGCGAGGAAATCCTCCACGTCGATGATGCGTCCCATGGCATAGGGGCGGATGCTCTCCTTGATGTCGCCATCGTCCATCTCAAAGGCGATGGGTTCGCTGAAATAGGTGCTGCCGTGCACCTCATCGATCATGGAATCATGGGCATGGATATACTCCCACAGGCCTTTCTGGGCCTCGCGGTTGAGGTAGACCATCTCCTTGATGTGCATGATGTCATTTTTGATGAGGTAGACCATGTAGCCGCAGGGCTTATCCTTGACGTTGTAGTAGACCGCAACATTGGTATCGTCCTCATCCCAGCGCCAGTATTCCTCCCAGGCCAGACTGTTGCGAAACAGACAGCCGTGGGTAATGGACGCAAAATGAGAGTGCAGCTCATGGAACTCGGTGTTATCCCAACTGACGCGCCGGACATAGCCGGGGGCCTTGACCTTGGTAGGGATCTGCCGGTCCTTGATGTTGAACGAGATCTTGTTGGAAACGATCTCCCAGCCCAGGTGATGGTACAGCGGAATGCTGTACGGGTAGAGCAGGGCGAAGGATTTGCCCTCCTCGTGCATCTGGGTCAGGCCCTTGATCATCAGATGCTTCATAATGCCCTGCCCGGTGTACTCCGGGTAAGTGCAGACACTGGTAACAAAGCCCACATGGTAGACCGTATCGTAGATGTTCATTTTCAGCGGATAGACGGCAAACTGGGACACCAGCGTGTCTCCATCAAAGCAGCCCAGAACATCGGCACGTTCCAACACCGGGAACTTGGACTGTTTGATCTCGTCGTCCTTCCAGCCTGTGGCAGTCAGCTCTTCTTCCGTGACCTGAAAGGTGTAGCGGAGCAGTGCGTTGTACTGATCCAGATCCTTCGCTTCCAGATAACGGGTCAGATAATGGTCTGCGGCGTTCATACGAACACCCCCGTCCTTACGGGGTCAGACGGTTGGGGCCGCGGAACAGGAACTCCGCGTCCTTGATGCTCTCGCCCACCAGCAGCATGGTCAGGCGGTCGATGCCCAGACCGAAGCCGCCGTGCGGGGGGCAGCCATACTGGAAGAACTCCAGATAGAACTTGACATCCTCAGCCAGACCCTTTTCCTCAGCCTGCTTCTTCAGCACCTCATAGCGGTGCTCGCGCTGGGCACCGGTGGTGATCTCCACACCGCGCCAGATCAGGTCGTAGCCCTGAGGCACGCCGTTCTCGTCGCGCATGTGGTAGAAAGCACGCTTCTCAGCATCGTAATCCGTGACGAAGAGGAACTCGTGGTTATAGTGCTTCTTCACCCAGTCGTAGCTCAGACGCTCAGCCTCGGTAGTCAGGTCGCCCTTCTCGGAATCGTCCACCACATAGCCGAAGTCCTCTTCCAGACCCTTGTACAGGTCAGCCAGCTTGACCACGGGGAACGGGGTCTCGGGCACGATGACTTCCTTGCCGAACAGCTCCTGGATCTGGTCGCCGTATGCGTCCTTCACAGCCTGCAGGCCAGCCTTGAGCAGCTGTTCCTCCATGGCCATGACATCCTTGTAAGAGGTGATGTAGCTGAACTCCAGATCGAAGCCGGAGAACTCCGTGGCGTGCTTATTAGTATAGCTCTTCTCGGCGCGGAACACAGGGCCGGTCTCGAAAATGCGCTCAAAGCCTGCAGCCATTGCCATCTGCTTGTAGAACTGGGGGCTCTGTGCCAGATAGGCATTGCGGTCGAAGTAATCCACCTTGAACACCTCAGAGCCGCTCTCGCTGGCAGCAGCGATCAGCTTGGGGGTGTGGATCTCGATGAAGTTCTGGTCCAGCAGGAACTTGCGCATGGCGTTGACCATGCAGCTCTGGGCCTTGAACATCAGCTGGTTCTCGTCGGTGCGCAGATCGACCCAGCGGTAATCAATGCGCTGGTCGATGCTGGAACGCTCCACAGCCTTTTTCTTCTTGGTGGCGGCAATGGCCTTGCGGGCAATGGGCAGTGCATCCGCAATGCTCTCCACCTCGATGGCCTCGGGGATCATCTCGATGCCGCCCATCTTGACGTAGTCGTTCTCGACCACTTTGCCGGTGACAGTGATGACAGAATCAGGGGTCAACTGATCGATGGTGTCCACCAGATCAGGATGATCTTCTTTTTCAACCGTGATCTGCAGCTTGCCGGTGATATCCTTCAATACGATAAAGGCCATATACTTGCTGTTGCGCAGGTTTTCAATAAAACCCTGTACCTTGATCGTATTGCCAATTTCCTTTTGTACCTCGTTGATGTAGGTGCGATTCATGGAAATCCTCCTTTGATGTCTTATACCGTTTTATTATACGCTTTTCAGGGGATAAATCAAGTATTCTGCCCGGGCCAGTCTTACTTCTTGTGGTTTTCCTCTTCGTGCAAAGTGCCGGTGCCGCCCTCGACCACACCGTCGTGGTCGAGCACCGCCCTGATGGTGCCAAAGAAGCACTTTACGTCCATACCAAAGCTCAGATGCTCCACATAGTAGCCGTCCAGCCGGGCCTTGTCCACGATCTCCAGCTCATCCCGCCCATGGATCTGGGCCCAGCCGGTCAGGCCGGGGCGGACATCGTTGGCACCGTACTTGTCCCGCTCGGTCAGAAGGTCATACTGGTTCCACAGCGCCGGGCGCGGACCGATGACTGCCATATCGCCCACAAAGATGTTCCAGAGCTGGGGCAGCTCGTCCAGACTGGTCTTGCGCAGGAAGTGCCCCACCCGGGTGATATACTGATCCGGGTCCTTGAGCATGTGGGTGGGCATATCGTGGGGGGTGTCGATGCGCATGGTGCGGAACTTGAGGATATTGAAATGTTGTTTGTGGATGCCCACCCGCTTCTGCCTGAAAAAGATCGGCCCCGGGGAATCGATCTTGATGGCAAGGCAGAGGATGAGCAGCAGCGGCGAGAGCACGATTATGCCGCAGAGGGACAAAATGACCGCCAGCAGCCGCTTGATGCCGTTTCGATACATGGAAGATCCTCCCTTTTCAGAGTACTTTTTATTATAGCAAGCCATTCGACAGTTTGCAATCCATTCCGTGCAGTTTCTCGCCCGAGAGGCTCAGGCAGGTGCAGCAGAAGTATTGGCTGTTGCGCAGGCCACAAAACGCCTGTTTTGTTGTATTATTCATCCTGTTTTCTCTCTTGTTCCGGAACGATTTCTGCCGTATCATTATAGTAACAACTCTATCTGAAACAGGAGGTCTTTTCTGTGATCCAACGTTTTTCTTTCGGGCATCCTTTTCCCACCCAGAGCGTTGTGCTGTCTCTTCCCGCGGAAAGCGGCCCCATCCCCTTTCTGACTCCCGATGGCAGCGGCTGGCAGCTCACCCTCAGTGAGCAGGCTGCCGTCTACGGTCTGGGTGAAATGCCCCGCGGCATCAACAAGCGCGGCTGGCACTACATCGCCAACAACACCGATGAATCCCGCCACAGCGAGGACAAGCTTTCCTTCTATGGTGCGCACAATTTCCTGCTGGTGCGGGACGGCAGCACCTGCTTTGGCCTGTTCGTGGATTTCCCGGGCAAGGTTTATTACGACATCGGTTATTCCCGCCACGATCTTCTCTCTTTCCACACCGAGACCCCAGACTACGATCTGTATCTCCTCTCCGGCGGGAACGAAAATGCGATCTGCAGGGAGTTCCGTACCCTCATCGGCCGCAGCTACATCCCGCCCCGGTGGGCATTCGGTCTGGCACAGAGCCGCTGGGGCTACAAGACCGAGGAGGACGTACGGGAAGTTGCACGCCAATACAAGGAGCACGACCTGCCGCTGGACATGATCTGTATGGACATCGAGTATATGCAGGACTATGCCGATTTCACCGTAAACAAGGAACGTTTTCCAGACCTTACAAAGCTCTCCGCAGACCTGAAAGCGCAGGGCATCCGGCTGGTGCCCATCATCGATGCCGGCGTGCGCGTCGACCCCAACGACTCCACTTGCACTGAGGGGCTGGAAAAGGGATACTTCTGCAAAAAGGCCGACGGAACTCCCTTTGTGGCGGCAGTCTGGCCCGGCAAGGCCTACTTTGCCGACTTCCTGCGTCCCGAGGTGCGGGAGTGGTTCGGCCACAAATACAAGGCCCTGACCGACTGCGGCATCGAGGGCTTCTGGAACGATATGAACGAGCCCTCCCTCTTCTACTCACCTGAGCGGCTGCGCGCTTTTCTGGACGATATGGCCGCCCTGCGGGAGAAGGACAACATTGAGCAGGAGGAGTTTTTCCCGCGCGTGGTGGGCGGTGCCATGGGCCTGATGAACAGCCCGGCAGACTACGCCAGTTTTTACCACGAGGCAGACGGCCGGAAGGTACGTCACGATCAGGTTCACAACCTTTATGGCGGCAGCATGACCCGCGCCGCAGGGGAAGCCTTTGCCGACCTGCGTCCGGGCCAGCGCACCCTGCTTTACAGCCGTTCCAGCTTCATTGGCAGCCACCGCTACGGCGGCATCTGGCTGGGCGACAACAATTCCAGCTGGGCCCAGCTGCTGGCCAATATCCAAATGATGCCCAGTGTCCAGATGTGCGGTTTCCTGTACAGCGGCGCCGACCTCTGCGGCTTCTCCTGCGATACCACGCCGGATCTTGCCCTGCGCTGGCTTGAGTTCGGTCTGCTCACCCCGCTGATGCGCAACCACTCCGCGGTGGGCACCCGGATGCAGGAATACTACCGCTTCCCCGAGGTGCTGCCCGCTGTGCGTAATATGATCCGTCTGCGCTACGCCCTGCTGCCCTACCTGTACAGCGAATTTATGAAGGCTGCGCTGGAAAACACCAGCTACTTCCGGCCGTTGGCCTTCGACTACCCGGATGACCCCGATGCCCGGGAGGTGGAAGATCAGCTTTTGCTGGGCGAGGGCCTGATGGCCGCTCCCGTCTATGTCCAGAATGCCCACGGACGGCATGTCTACCTGCCCGAGCCCATGAAGCTCCTGCGCCTGCGGGCTGTGGACGACTACGACGAAGAGATCCTGCCCGCCGGACACCACTATATCCGCTGTGCGCTGGACGAAATGCTGTTGTTCATCCGTCCGGGTCACATCATTCCCGTGGCACAGCCCGCCAACAACACCGCTGAGCTGGATGATGCCAGTCTGACCCTGTGGAGTTTCCTGCCCAACGGCGAATCTGCGGAGTACCGGATGTACCGGGACGACGGCGTGACAACGGAATACGAGAAGAAAGAGCACTGGAAAACGCTGCAGATCCATCATTCCTGATCAAAGCGCCCCAGAAAGGCAGGAACCCCCTGCGCGGCATCTTGTATTTTACAGAAAACTGTATTATAATATAGGTGTTCTTTACAAATTGCGTTGTGCCGCAAAACGGCACGGCGCATTTTTTACGCTTCAATTTTGGTGCAAGAGTATGAGAGAAGTTTCAAAGGAGGCGGAGCTTTCATGGCACAAATGTCCCAAGCCGGTGATCTGACCAGCGGCCCGATGCTGAAAAAGATCATCCTGTTTTCCCTGCCGCTGGCGGCATCCAGCTTTTTGCAGCTGCTGTTCAATGCTGCCGATGTGGTCGTGGTGGGTCGATTCGCCGGCAGCGCCGCGCTGGCAGCAGTTGGTTCCAACGGTGCACTCATCAACCTGCTGGTCAACCTGTTTGTCGGCCTTGCGCTGGGTGCAAACGTTGTGGCGGCCCGCTGTTATGGTGCAAAGGATGACCAGGGCGTGCACGAAGCGGTGCAGACCGCTGTTACCCTGAGCCTTGTGGGCGGCGTTCTGATGGCTTTTGTGGGCTTTTTTGCAGCCCACGGCCTGCTGGAACTGATGTCCAGCCCCGAGGATGTCATTGACCTTGCCACCCTTTACCTGAAGATCTACTTCATCGGAATGCCGATGACCATGCTGTACAACTTCAACGCTTCCCTGCTGCGTGCTGTGGGTGACACCCGCCGTCCGCTGGTCTGTCTGGCGGTGGCAGGTGTCATCAATGTGGTGCTGAACCTGCTGTTCGTCATCGTATTCCAGATGAGCGTGGCGGGTGTTGCGCTGGCCACCATCCTCAGCCAGACGGTATCCGCCATTATGGTCACGGTGCTGCTGGTCAGGGAAGAGGGTGCCATGCACCTTGATCTGCGGCATCTGGGCTTCCACAAGAAAGCCATGCTGCAGATCATCCAGATCGGCCTGCCCGCCGGTCTGCAGAGCACCGTGTTCAGCCTGTCCAACGTGGTGATCCAGTCGGCCATCAATTCCTTTGGCTCCACGGTCGTGGCCGGAAACTCTGCCGCATCCAACCTCGAGGGCTTCATCTACACCGGCATGAATGCCTTTGCGCAGGCGGCCGTGACCTTTACCAGCCAGAACGTGGGTGCCCGCCGGTACGACAACCTCGACCGCGTCATGCGCAACTGCCTGCTCTGCGTCACTGCGGTGGGCCTGTTCCTGGGCTGCGGCGCTTACTTTGGCGGCGAGGTCCTGCTGCACTTCTACTCCACGGATGAAGCCGTGGTGGCCGCCGGCCTGTCCCGGATGCAGATCATCTGCACTGCCTACTTCCTGTGCGGCATAATGGACACTCTGGCCAGCTGCCTGCGCGGCCGCGGCTACTCGGTGATCCCCATGATCGTCAGTCTGGTGGGCAGCTGCCTGCTCCGTCTGGTCTGGATCGCAACCATCTTCCGGATGTTCCGCTCCACCGGCACGCTGTACATCAGCTACCCCATCAGCTGGGCCCTGACCGCAGGTGTGCATCTCATCTGCCTGCTGGTCGTGCGCAAAAAGATGAACGATCAGCTGAAGGAAGAGGCCCGCCTGGCCGCATAACAAAAAACGCTTTCCTGTGCTCAGCAGGAGAGCGTTTTTTGTTTACAGCATCTTCTTTAACAGATATCGGTCATACCCGCCGTACATCTCACGGCGGTCGGCAATGACAAAACCGCAGGCAAGGGCATTGTTCAGGCTGTATTGATTCTCCGGACTGACGGTGGCCCCGATGCCCACGATGCCGGGCCGGACAAGGGGCAGCGCCGCTTCCAGCAGCTTCCGCTGCAGGCCGTTGCCCCGCCAGTCCGGGTGGACCACCGCGCTGTCTGCATTGGCCCAGTGCTCCCACTCTTCCCGGGGCACCCCCAGGAAGGCCGCATAATTGTGCGCGCTCCGGCCGCAGTAGCGCAGGATAAAGTACGCCCCCAGCCGTTCGCCGTCGTATGCCCCGATGCACAAGTCCTCCCTCAGGTAGGCCGTGATATTCTCCAGAGTGTCGGGCACAAACTGCTCCGGGTGAGGCATGGCGGCCCGCACTTCGTTCTGTAAAGCAAAGAATGCGGCGGCATCCGCAGGGCCGCACCGGCGCAGGCGAATGGGAAACCGTGCAGGTCGGCCACTCACTTTTTGCAGTATCAGTTCCATTTTGTGAACCCTCCAAAAATAAAATCATACTTTCTGCTGGATTCCAGTATAATTACCATTCAAAATAAAGTCAAATCATGCTATAATGAAAGTAAGAAAATCTGTCCGGCGCAGCTTTTGGGTTGCAGGGCAGGTTTTCCCAAGTCCAGGCGGGCACTGCCCCGCCCGCGAACCGGAGGAACAGCCCATGAAAGAATCCAGCTCTTCGTCATCCATCCGCCTGGGCGGTGCGGTCATCAGTGACCGTGTCGTCGCGGCGCTTCTGGAAGAACTGCGCACCGGCCGCTACGCCGATGCCGACCGCCTGCCCGCCGAGGTCGATCTGGCCGCGGAACTCGGTGTCAGCCGTACCGTGATCCGGGACGCGCTGAGCGAAATGGAGCGCGCCGGTTACATCGAGCGCGTGCGCGGCATTGGCACAGTGGTCAACCGCACCGTGCTCGGCCTGCGCAGCCGCCTTGACCAAAAGCTGGAATATTACCCGCTGATCCGCAGTTTTGGCAGCTACCCCCACGCCGATGGCATCCAGATCTATCCCATCCGCGCCGGGGCCGAGCTTGCCCGGGATCTTGCCATTGCACCGGGGGACGAGGTCATCTGCATCAAAAAACGCATCCTGGCCGACACCACCCCGGTCATCTACTCCATCGATTATCTGCCCCGCGCCCTCTTTGGCAGCCGGGACTACACCCGCATCGACCTGAGCGGCGGCGTGTTCGATATCCTGGAGCAGGAATGCAACCAGCAGATCTCCTCGAATGTAGCCCACCTCAAGGCCAGCTGCGGCGACGAGGCCATCCGGGCTGCCATGCGTCTTGCCCCCGGCGAGGCCATGCTGCTGCTGGATGAGATCTGCTTCAACCGTCTGTGCCACCCGGTCATGCGCTCACTGAGTTATTACACGAATTTCTTCGATTTTTCCATTCTACGAAAATTACTTTGACGGAGGTAAAATTCATGCGCCATCTCATCGATCCCTTGGATTTCAGCCAGGAGGAAATCACCTCTCTGCTGGATCTGGCCGACCGCATCCGCTCCGACCCTGCCGCTTACCAGGACGTTGCGGCTCACAAAAAACTCGCCACTCTGTTCTATGAGCCGTCCACCCGCACCCGCCTTTCCTTTGAGGCGGCCATGCTGAACCTGGGCGGCCATGTACTGGGCTTCCCGAGCGAGACCATCTCCAGCGCTTCCAAGGGAGAAAGCGTTGCAGATACCATCCGTGTGGTCTCCTGCTATGCTGATATCGTGGCAATGCGCCATCCCAAAGAGGGTGCGCCGTTCCGCGCTTCCCGCTACTCCCGCATCCCGGTCATCAATGCCGGTGACGGCGGCCACCAGCACCCTACCCAGACCATGACCGATCTGATGACCATCCGCACCCGGATGGGTCGGCTGGATAACCTGACCATCGGCCTGTGCGGCGATCTGAAGTTCGGCCGCACTGTCCATTCTCTCATCAAGACCATGGCACGCTGCAAGAACATCCGCTTTGTGCTCATCAGCCCCGAGGAGCTGCGGGTGCCCGACTACATCATCAAGGATGTGCTGGAGGCCAACGGCATTGAGTACCGTGAGACCCGGAGCCTGGAGGAATCCATGCCCGAGCTGGATATCCTGTACATGACCCGTGTGCAGAAGGAGCGCTTCTTCAACGAGGAGGATTACATCCGCCTGAAGAACAGCTACATTCTGACCAGCGAAAAGATGGCCCTTGCCAAGCCTGAAATGGCAGTGCTGCATCCCCTGCCCCGCGTGAACGAGATCGCACTGGATGTGGACAACGACCCCCGTGCTGCCTACTTTGAGCAGGTGCAGAACGGCGTATACATCCGCATGGCACTGATCATGACGCTGCTGGGTCTTGCCGACCCCAAGGCACCGAAGGAGGGCAACTGATATGCTGAATATTGACGAGATCCAGAACGGCATTGTGATCGACCACATCAAGGCAGGCACCGCTGTGGGCCTGATGGAGTTGCTGGGCATCACCGGCAACAAGACCGCCAACGTGGCACTGATCCAGAATGCGCGCTCCCACAAGACCGACTGCGGCCGCAAGGACATCATCAAGGTTGAGGGGGATGCCTCCTGGCTGAACCTGGACGTGCTGGCCTACCTTGACCCTGACATCAGCGTGACCGTGATCGAAAACGGCAAGGCTGTGCGCAAGGAAAAGCCGAAGCCCCCCAAGCGTCTGGTGAACATTGTGCGGTGCCGCAATCCCCGCTGCATCTCCTCCATTGAAGAGGAATGCGACCAGATCTTTGAGATGAGCTCCAACGGCAAATACCGCTGCATCTACTGTGAGCAGGAGCTGCAGGTGAAGCCGGAATAATCGGTACAAAAGCAAAAGGCAGTGCGTCCCACGCGGCGCACTGCCTTTTTTGTTTGTTACACGAAATCCTCCCACATCGGGGTGAAGATATCCAGCAGGATGCCCGCTTCCGTGCAGGTACAGCCATGCTCCACACCGTCCTCCTTCCGGCCCAATCTCAAACAAAAAAAGCCCGACAAAGCTCCCTCCGGCAGCACCGCCCGGCATCCCATTCCCACATACGATGCCGTGCAGGTGCAGTGCATTCAGAAGGTCTCTATCTGCAGCAATCCCCCAAGATCGCCATTCAGAGCTTCGTCAGACTTTTTATTCGTAAAGACGTTCCGGCCCACGCACACACGCCTGCGTTCCCGGATGTTCCTTCCTCTGTCGGCCGCAAACCATACAGCGGGGAGGCGCTCCTGCCTTTAACTTGATTTCATTGTAGCAGATTCCGATGAAACTTTCACCCCAAATGTCATATTCTGCAGGGTTTCATGTCATAACTTGCGGAGCGGGATGGTGCAGGTAAAGCGGAACCAGCACTCCCGGCAGCTGATGGTATATTCGCCGCCGTATTTTTTCAGCACATCCTGCACGTTCCACAGCCCGAAGCCATGGCCTGCCCCTTTCTGAGAGATGCGGGGCAGCTGGCCGTCCGCGAGATTCAGGTCCTTCTCCACCCGGTTGCGGACAGAGAGCACCACCTCGTCCTCGCTCTTCCGCATCCGCACATAGACCTCCGGCGGATCAGCCTGCGCGGCGGCCTCAATGGCATTGTTGAGCAGGTTGGAGAGCACGATCACAAGGTCCGTCTGATCCATGGGCATATCCCGCAGATCGGGCAGATCAAAATAGACCATGACCCCTTTTCGGCTGGCTTCCTCGTACTTTTTGCTGAGCAGGGCATCCAACAGGGGGTTGTGGGTGTTCATAATGGTGGTATTCGCCGCAATGGTCTTTGTGAGCGTGGAAAGGTAGGCCTTTGCGCCCTCGTAATCGCCCTGCTGGAGCAGCAGAGCCAGTGCATCGGTGTGGTTGGTGAACTCATGGGTCAGCCGCCGCTGGGTCTTGTAGGATTCCAGAAGGGCTTCTGCGCTCTTCTTCTGGCGCACAGCCTCCACCATCAGTGTCTGCTGCAGCAGCATCTGATCGTTGACCATCTGCACGATCCCCAGATGGATCAGCACTGCTATGGTCAGACCAAAGGTCAACATCATGTTCATCATGCTGGGCACTTCGCTGCCGCCGGATACCATCAGCACGATGTTCAGCGCCACAACGATGCCAGGAAAAAAGGACATGACCAACATCTGCAGCGGGGTCAACGCCTGCTCCCGCCGCCAGCGCCGGATAATGTAGGCTGCAAGCAGGCCAGCCCCCACAACAGCAGCTACCAGCAGGAACAGACAGCTGCGGTAGCGCCAGACCTCCCGGACGGGAATGTGCTTACACCAGGCAAAGGTGTAGCTGACCGTGTTTTCCGTCAGCAGGCACATAATGCCGTTGACAAGGCAGGCCGAGAGCTTCTGGTTCCAGCTTCCGCCGAAAAAGAGCACCGTGACCAACAGGTAGATAACATTCAAAATCACAGATTCAACATTGAAAAAGCCAATGTCATGCCGGATCGAGGCCACTAGAAATACTGCTGCCAGCAGGGCTGCCCACAGGCAGGGGAAGCGGAATCTCCTGCCGCGGCCCAGAAATGCATGGTCCACCATGATAAAGGCCGCCCACTGGCCAATGCAGACCAGATGCCCCATCAGAAGCCAGAGCATTTCCTTAGTCATCCCCAAACTGCCCCTTCCATTCCAGATAGGTGCTGCGGATCTCAGCATAGCCGTTCCGGCTCACGCCCAGCTTGACCCCATTGCGCAGGGTAACCATATAGCTGCTGATCTGCCGGATGTACTTCATGTTGACTACCGCGCTCCGCCCCACCCGCAGGAAGCCGTTCTCAAACAGTGCCTGCGGCAGCTCATTCAGCTTGCCATAGTAGGAACACAGGGGCTGATGGGCCACATCTCCGTAAACGTTGATCTTGCGCAGGTCGCTTTCGAGGTAGTAGATGCTGTCGTAGGGCAGCTCGGTCTCGGTGCGGTTCTGCCGGATGGTCAGGGTCTTGGGAGCCCGGTGATCCCGCTCGTGCAGAATGGCATCCAGACAGCGGGGCAGCTGGCAGTCCAGATCGCGCTTGAGGATATAGCGGAACGCATTCACAGTGTAGCCCTCCGGGGCAAACTCCAGATAGGCCGACACATACACCAGGCAGATCTCCGGGCTGCACTGGCGCAGCTGCTTTCCCAGTGAGATGCCGTTCATGGTGTCCAGATCCACATCCAGCAGCGCCACCTGATACAGATCAAGGTCTCGCCGGGCCAGTGTCTCTTCCCCGCTGTGGCAGACGGTGCATTCCACCTGCAGGCCTCGCAGCGCAAAGAAATCCCGGACGAGCGTTTCCACGCGGGCAGCAAACACCGCATCGTCATCACAGATCAAAATGTGCATTGTGTCCTCCAACAAAAACGCCCTCTCCGTCAGTGCTTCACACTGCCACCTCTCCCAAAGGGCGAGGCAATTGCTGCTCTGACTTCAGGCTGTGCAAGCTGCTTACCTGTCAGATGCGTTGGCTCCCCCTCGGGGAAGCTGGCGAGCGAATGCAAGACTGAGAGGGTTTATTTCCTTATGCAAAGAACTTGTCGTAGATGCCAAAGGCAAAGATGAACAGCACGATCACGGGCAGACCGTAGGTCAGGTAACCGCGCATCCAATCGTGGATCTTCAGCCCCTCGCCGGTGTTGACCTCCTTCTTATAGTTGTCCCAGCCCCAGCCATAGCGGGAAACGCAGAACAGCAGGTAGACCAGGCTGCCCAGCGGCAGGAACAGGTTGCTGACAAGGAAATCCTCGAAGTCCAGCACTGCACCGCCAAACACGGCAAAGCCATCCCAGGCCCAGAGGTTATACCCCAGCACGCAGGGCATGGACAGCAGGATGATGAGGAACAGGTTGACCAGACTGGACTTTTTACGGGTGCAGCCGGTCAGCTCCATGCCGCAGCAGATGATGTTCTCGAACACCGCCAGCACGGTGGACAGGGCCGCAAATGCCATGAACAGGAAGAACAGGCTGCCCCACAGCCGCCCCAGCGCCATGTTGGCAAAAATATTGGGCAGGGTGATGAAGATCAGGCTGGGACCTGCGGTCTGATCCACACCAAAGGTAAAGCAGGCCGGGAAGATGATGAGACCGGCCGTGATGGCCACAAAGGTATCCAGCACCACCACACGGACGCTCTCGCCCAGCAGGGAGTGCTCCTTGCCGATGTAACTGCCGAAGATGGCCATGGCACCGATGCCAAGGCTCAGGGTGAAGAAGGCCTGGTTCATGGCCGACACCAGTGTGTTGACCACGCCCACCTCCTGCATACGGGCAAAATCGGGTACCAGATAGAACTCGAGGCCCTCTTTTGCGCCGGGCATGAACAGGCTGTTGACCGCCAGCACCACCATGATGGCCAGCAGAGCGATCATCATGACCTTGGTCACCCGCTCCAGACCGTTCTGCAGGCCCTTGGCGCACACCAGAATGCCCAGCACCACCACGAACACCATCCAGAAGGTCATCACGCCGGGGCTGGCCAGCATCTCGGTGAACTTACCGGCTACCTGCTCGGCGTTCAGGCCGGACAGCTGACCGATGGCGGTCATGTAGAAATAGTGCAGCATCCAGCCGGCCACCGTGGTGTAGAACATCATCAGCAGATAGCAACCGATCAGGGTGAGATAGCCGTGGATGTGCCACTTCTGGCCCGGCTTTTCCAGTGCCTGATAGGCCCGCACCGGGCTCTTGCGGGAGGCGCGACCCACCGCAAACTCCATGGTCATGATGGGCAGGCCCAGGATGACCAGGAACACCAGATAAAACAGCACGAATGCGCCGCCGCCGCCCTGACCGGCAATATAGGGGAACTTCCACACGTTGCCGATGCCGATGGCGCAGCCCGCGGAAAGCAGGATGAAGCCCAGGCGGGACTTCAGGGTTTCTCTTTCCATGATTCCATAAACTCCTTGTTTCCAATCTGCTCTGCAGGCCGGGCCCACCGGGCCGGGCAAAGCGTTGCTTTTGTATTATAGCACAATTTCCGTCGAAGAACAGGGTTGCTTCAGGAGGATGAACTTTTGTTGTCGAAAGCATTTCCTGTTTCCGGCAGGCACACAGTTCCCCTCCCGCAAAATCCCGGTTTCATCTTTTGACGGTGATGCGCGTATTTTTATTGTCGCATCTTCTTGAATCAATTTTGCTCATTTTTCAAATGAAGATATGACGATTCTTCACTTGTAGGCGCTGCAATACGTTCAACCGCAAAAAGGGACCTCCGCGCAAAATCATGCACAGGGGTCCCTTCTCCTACAAACGTGCTTACTTCCGCTTTTTCGGGGCACTCTTGCCCACCGGACCACGGGGACGGCGTTCTGCTGCCTTGGACTGCAGTGCTGCGCTGCGGGTCTGGGCGCGGCCCTTGGCGGCGGCCGAACGCAGGCCGTTGATCTCTGCCTTGGTCAGCTCCCGGTAGGTGCCCGGCTTGAGCATGCCCAGCTTGACCACACCTTCGGCGTTGCGCTTCAGGCGCACCACTTCCAGACCGACGGCCTCGCACATGCGGCGGATCTCGCGGTTCTTGCCCTCTTTCAGGGTCATTTCCATCACGGTGCGGCCCGGCTCATCGGTGACCACATTGATGGCACAGGGCAGGTTCTTGGGGCCGTCGTCCAGCACGACGCTCCCACCCCAGTCGGCAGCGTCCATCAAAATAAGGTGCTTATAGGTTGGCTCCAGCACCAGCAGTCCGTCGCCGGTGTACTCCGGCTTAATTGCAGACTCACCACTGGCCTTGCCGCGCACCGCCTTCCCCAGGAAGTCCCCCACGCCCTTAATGCCGGTGGTGGCGTTCACGTTGCCCAGCATCCACTGCATGGCACCCGCCTGAATGGTCACATGGGACTTGTGCAGATGGCATACCAGTTGGCGCTTTTTGACGTTCATCTGTGCGCTGAAGTAGGCCGTTACTGCAGAGGACGGCGAAACGCTCAAATCCCGCTGGTATTCAATGATCTGAAAGGCACCCAACTCAGAGAGCACTTTTACGTCATCATAGGTTTTCCTCCATTCAATTGATATGGGTAGGTCTTTTTATCATAGAAAAGATATATGTTTATTATAATATACTTCCGTCTTCGCCACAAGAAAAATGTATATTTTATAGAAATATCACAAGCAGTAGGAAGCCATCACATCGCCGCATTCAGGAGCACCCCGTTTCCCATATGCCCTCCCCGCTTAACGCCCATCCCGCATCTCGTCCAGCAGCCAACGGCGGTACTCCGCCGCCTCCTGGCTGTCCGGCTGGGCCTGGAGCCAAAAGTCCACCTGCCCCAGCAAGCGCCGCAGGCACTGCTCCTGCGGCTCGGCGTAGATCTCCGCCGGGAAGGCCGCCTCCTTCACCTGGATATAGCGGATACTGTCGAAAAAGTGCAAAATGTCCAGCTTCAGCAGCTCGGGGCGGCCCACATGCCGCCGGGCATTCTCCACCACCCCCGCGCCGTATCGGTAGGCGGTGGCATGGGGCGACACGGGCATGCCCGAGAGCAGCACCCGGGCGATGCGCCGCTGGATGTCCTTGAGCACAGGGTCCGGCACCCGGAGCACCCGCACTCCGCCGTCCCGCTTGGGAACCTCCGCCCGGTGGTAGTGGGCTGGAATCCGGTTGCTGGCGGCATACAGGGTGCGGAGGGGAAGCCCCAGGTCCCGGGCCAGGGAGGGGCCCTCTTGATAGACGATTCCCATGGCCGCCCCTCCCTTCCCGGTTCGGAACAAAACCTGCTGTATGGCGAACGGCGCGGCGGTATCCCCCTGCACACCGCAGGTGTGCTGAAATACCGCTGCGGCGCTTCGGCGGAGCGAAGCGAATACGCGTGAGTCTGCGGGACCGGCCGCGATTCGCGGCCGGCTCCGGCGTCTGAGCCGGGCTTCTCTTTTGTTCCGTGGTCCCAGCATAGCACAGCTCCCTGAAAAA
>OOBO01000437.1_pt1 | contig 37126 bp, 45 predicted proteins | sample 1671031 | NCBI WGS metagenome assembly OOBO01 (sample SAMN06348115, study PRJEB24527) | human gut metagenome | biome: human gut; feature: ankylosing spondylitis patient; material: feces | host: Homo sapiens | place: China | collected 2015-10 | reverse complement strand
TTTATTTATTTATTTATAGATTAAGAAAGTCATTATAACACCGATTGAAACTCCCGCCATCATCGCGATCCAGCTATAAAAAATTGCACCCGTCTTGTATCGGTCGTACTCGTTTGCTAGGTCTTCTAAGCGTGACCTCAGCCTGTCGTTCTCGATTGACAGGTCGGTCATGCGCCTCCGCGTAGCCTCTTCGGCTTCCTTTAGCTTCTTCTCGACGCTCATCTGCCGCCTCCTTTCTTAACGTCTGCGATAGCCCTTGCGAAACCTTTCAGCCCGTACTTGGCACGTATCAGCATGGCATCTTTATACCTTTGGTCTTTCTTTTCCCAACATCTCGGGCAGTATGATCCGTCCGTTGCGGCGTAGCGGGTACCGCCATCTATCAGTTCTTTCCCGCATTCAATACATTTAATCATGATCTTTTCTTTTTAGGATTCGTTAAACTTAAAATCTGCGCAGCTAGCAGCCTAGCCTCTAACACTGTCATATCTACTAATGGTAGGCCCGTAAGTCCTTTCCGCACTTTGATCTTTCCATCCTCGGCGTATGCTTTTGCCCACTGGTTCGCTATCTCGTCCCGGCGTGCCCGCATCCTCTTTTGGGCTTCATCCATCCGTTCCAGTTGTTCCTTCATTGAAGTAATGTCGATAGGATTCCTCCGGTATTCTTGCCATTCATTGTACGCCTTCCGGTTGTCCTCCAGCAGCCTGTACATTACTTTCCTCGTTATACTTCCGTTCCAAAAGGAGTTGATTATATTCCCTTCCCTATTCTTGTATTCCATGAACGTCATTCCGGTTCCTGCGGGGTCTTTTGTATTATCCATTATCTCCAAAATGTTAAGAACTCGATACCGAGTAAGTTACCAATCGTGAGTCGTATCGCCGAACCTGCAAGTCCTCCGGCGACTGTCAGACCGAAGTCTATCCAGTCCCATTTCCCGCCGTGCAAGCGGTCTTTAAATTCCATACCCGCCGCGCACCCTAGTGTGAAGTTCAGCCCGGCGATGATGGATACCAAGAAGCCGTAGAGTAAATGCTTCCATCTGTTAGACTGCTTGAACCATTCTATGATACCCTTCTTTGGTTTGCGGAAATTAATGTGGTGGCTGTCAAATTGCCTTCCGTACACGTGGATGACATCCGCCGTTAGCGGATACTTCGCATTTGCCTGTCCGTCTACGGAGACCTGACTCGTAGGTGACAACAGTGATTCAGTGTACTCGTATAATTCCGTCTTTGTTCTGAAAATCAAAACTTCTTTTTCTAATTTCATGGCTTTTGTAATTTTATAAAATGAACATTTCTTTCGTCTTCTCTCTCATGCTCCGCGCAATATATGGTATCACATTGTCCGCACCCGTGGAATGCGCACCGTCTACACTCCCTTGAATCGTAAGGATCATCCTCCACGCATTGTACTCCCATTCCCAAGTATTCGAACACCTCTCCTACTTCGGGTTCTATCTTCGTCCAGGTCTTCATGGCTGCTCGGTTATTACTTTGATCATCTTCTTAATCTCTCCCTTACTCATCTGAATGGTGGCGGCGTACATCTCGGTTCTGCCTACTTCCCAACCACCCATCATGGATCCCATCCACCGGGCTACATTCTCCGTGGGATTGTTAAGGGCTACGGATTCGCCACCCTTGCCGGAGTAGTCTACCATTGACTGGAGGATCGCCGTTGCCTGTTCCTTGTCTCCTAGTGACACCGTGAGTATCTGAGATACATCTTGCTTGACTAGACCGCGAACCTCGAAGGTGTCGCCTGTCTTGTATAGCTTGAGAACGCCCATGCGATAGGAACCGATTTGCTCCGGCTTCGCGGATTCTTTGATCTGAGAGAATGAACTAGCCGCGAACGCAGCGATTAAAACGATAAATGCTAATGTAAACTTTTTCATGATTCTTTGTTTTTAATGATTATTTAATAAATGAAAATATGTGATATATTACGGCTACCGTCCAACCGTTCCCTAACATCCTGTACTGCTGGGTATCCGAGCAATTCCACTTGTACCAGCCGGGCACGGTCTGCAATCGGGAGGCTTCTGTCGGTGTTATCCTTCTCAGCCTTCTTTTAGGTCCTTCTATATAGCAGGAGGCTAAGTTTACCTTTGTCAGACAGGATACCGATATACAATTTGATTTATCTTCACCCCCCCTGATGAGGATCTTAGAACCCATTTTAGCCGCGTGCCGTGTTAGCCACGTATGCATTTTATCCGATAGATAATATTTTTCCGGTACCTCACTTTGCAATATGTCCCGAAGGAATATCCCCTTGTCTTCCGGTTGGGGTATGTCGGCTATGTTCGTCCAATATATCCTCTTCCGTACCTGGGCGGACACTAGGGATGAATTTATGTGAACGCCTTTAACTCCTAACGTTCTGTTTATAACGCCTTCCCACTTGGAAAGCATTCTGACATTTTCAAGGAGGAACAACACATTAGGATTAACCTTTCTTACATCTTCCAAGATTCTTACGTATTCCCAAAACAGATATGATTGCCCGGCGAATCTGAATCCCCTTTCTTTTAGCTCCAAATACCTATCTAGTGTCGTTATCTCTTCGTTGTCCTCCGTTGTCATCCCTTCCATCTTTCCCGCAAAAGAGAATGACTGGCAAGGACTGCCGCCTATTAAAAGATCAATCTTTTCCAGTTTAGATACGCCCAGCTTAGTGACGTCCCCCAAGCATATGGTATCCGGAAAGTTTAGTTTAGTTTGGGCTATGGCGAACTTGTCTATCTCGCAGGCGTAGTACTTATCGGGGAACATCCCCAGTTCGTTCAGGGCTATCTGCCCACAGCCCATTCCATCAAAAAGACTTAATACGTTCATATCTTTATTATTTAATTGTTACTACTTGTTTAACTTTGATGTGACAAATATACGGCGAACTTCCGAATCTTCCAAATTTTGACAAAAGTATTAACGTTGATTAACGAATATACTTCGAAACAATCTCTTTGATAGCATCTATTAACTTATTCTGTGTATCGGACTTCCCTTGTACGGCGGATATCACCCGCTCGTCTATTGTACCCTTAGCACACAGGTGGTGGATGAACACGGGCTTCGTCTGTCCCTGTCTCCACAGCCGGGCGTTGAACTGTTGGTATAGCTCTAGGTTCCAAGTTACGCCGAACCAAATGATGTTGTTCCCGCCTTTCTGAAGGTTCAGACCGTGACCCACAGAGGCAGGGTGAGCGATGAGCACCTTGACCTTCCCTGCATTCCAGTCACGCATGATCTGTGTGCCGTCCCCTTTCGAGTCGCCGCCTATGCGAACGGGCTTTAACTTTGCCAATGCTTTCTCGATACGCACAGCCTCGTGGCGGAAGTTGTAAGCGATAAGGACCGGAGCACCGTTAAGGGATTCCACCATCTCGCACAGGGATTCAATCTTTGCCTCGCTTACTTGATGGATGTTCCGCTCAGCGTCGTACACCGCGCCACCTGCGAATTGGAGAAGCTTGTTTGATAAAGCCGCGGCAGACAGCGCCGTGATCTCGGTTTCATCCCCATCGGCGAACATGGAAAGTATCTGCTCCTTCTCGAATTCCTTGTACATATCCGCCTCCTTCGGCGACAGCGTAACCTTGTCATATATGTAATTCACTTCCGGCATATCCAGGTAGTCAACCGCTTTCATTGAAAGGGTGATGTCGGCGATCTTATCGGATAATACCTGCTCGGTGTTCTCGCGTGGCTTATAGTTAAAGACTATCCCGCCATTCTGAGCACCCGGTTTAAAGTAATTAGCCCGGTAGTCCGTGATAGACTTCCCTAGACGCGCGCCACCGTCTATGATGAACATCTGCGCCCACAGGTCTATAAGACCATTAGGCGCGGGCGTACCCGTCAGACCGATGATGCGGTTGGCATGGCGGCGTATCTTCTTCATGGCTTTAAAGCGTTCAGAGGCGTGGTTCTTGAAGGATGATAGTTCGTCTACCACGATGCAGTCGTAGGGAACCTTAACGCCTCCGAAGTGTTCCAGTAGCCATACAAGGTTATCCCGACCTATCGTGTAGACATCCGCGTCCGCGTGGGCTGCGGCTACCCGCTGCTTCGGGGTCCCGGCTATCACTGAGATGCGAAGGTTACGGAGGTGCGACCAGTTTTCGATTTCGTCTCCCCACGTCACTTCCGATACTCGTTTAGGCGCAACGATGAGCACCTTCGTTACTTCGAAGTATTCGATAAGATCGGCAACCGCCGTTAAGGTGGTCACCGTCTTTCCCAGTCCCATATCGAGGAATAGAGCACATTCCGGATTATTCTTGATGTGCTCTACTCCCTGAACCTGGTATTTATGTAATTGATTCCTGTTTAGCATTCCTCCAGGCTTTCGATATATGCATACCACAATCGAACGTCTTCTGCTACGTCCGCGATTACATGGTCTCCGAGGCCCACTTCGTTTAACCCCCAACCCCCGAGTATAGACGTTTCGGGTAGCTCCACTATGACGCATGGTATACCCGCCACATCCCGATCAGCATACCCTACTACGGTTACTTCCTCATCCACGAATACCCCCCATTTAAAGGTGAACCGTGTTCCTAAATATTTGTTAGTAAATTCTTTTACTTCTTCTAACTTGTAATTCATAATGCCTATCTATTAAATGTTAAATACCCCAATGCCTATCCTGTAGCTTTTCGAACAAGTCATCCAGTGTCCAGCGTTCCGGAAACAGCTTTATAAGCGCCTCTACCGTTTCTAACAGTTCCGGCCTAACGCTATCTGTTCCTAACAAGTCGGCGATGGCGTGGCACTCGTTATCTTTGTAAATCTCCGCCCGGTAGGTTTCCTTTAGTTCACCCCTGCCTTGTGTCAGACAAGCGTCTTCCATGTTTCCCAAGCCTCGGCGGGCATACTCAGCACGGACGACCCTGTCAGGTATCTCAGTGATAAGGAATTGCTTCAGATTGTCGGGAAGCGCGCCTATCGCCTCCCCTATCATGTACCCGTCCGCCGGAGTATTGTTCGCCATCTTGGTGACGTTATCCACAAACAGCTTTATCCGGTCCTCTTTTAATCTCTTATGAAAATCTACTGCCATCTCTATAACTTTTTAAATTCTTGATTCTGTTTTCTTAAAATTTGCTTTACCCGCCGGCGGGCATACTCTACGATGTCCCGGCTTAAGTCCGGATCGAACTGAACGCCGAGCGTTCGATGCTCTCCATCCTCGTTTACAAAGCGCATTATTACCCCTTCGAACCGCTCGCTCTCTAGCCAAGACGTTAATTCTTTCGAGGATTCCTCGTTATGTTCGATTTCCTCGTTCAACTGTGAGGCGCGAAGATAATGATTCTTTTCCATATTACAATATTTCTTTTAATATATCCTCAATCCGCTTATTATAGTCTCTTCGCACCACCTCCCTAATCGCATTATATGCGGTTGGAGCGTCTTTGAACTGATCATACCGGAACTGAAAATTCATTTTCTCCTTGCCTATCTTGACAGTTATAAGTATATCCTCGGGGTAAAAAATGATCTGCGTCCGGTCCCAAGACATCGGCTTCCGTCTAGTTAACACCAAAGAATCTAGCTTAATAAAGCCGAGCGCGATAAAATGCTGCATAAATTCTGTTCTACTTTCCATAATGTTTAATTATTTAATAGTTCAATTAATCCTTTAATCTGTTCATAGCTTTCTACGCTGTCCACCACATACACGAGGAATCCGCGTGCCTGTATCTTTGCATGAATGTAACTCTGAATCTTGGTGGGCTTCTTTCCTGTGCTTTTGAATTCCACGAAAACCACAACGCCACCGTGCAAAAGATACATCCTGTCCGGCAAACCTTTGATGAACTGGGACAGCAGCTTAACCGCCATCCCCCCGCTTTCCTCCACGAACTTTGATAGCTCGCGTTCAAATACCTTCTCGCTAGTCTCTTCTTTTTTCATAGTCAACGGGCATTGTTAAGGTTTGATGTTGGAAGCGTTTGTTGAAAGCCGCTACGTCCCTACCTACTTTCTTGTATCGGGCACGCACTTTGTCCGCGTCTTCTTTCGAGTAGCATACGCCGCCCACAATGGTACGGAACATTCCGTCATTCCCCAGCTCCTGAACTAGGTACCCTGTTACCTCGGAACAATTAACCAGGGCCTTACTTTTCTTGATTCTCGTCTTCATCTTCTTTTACTGTATAAGTTAATAACACCCGGTCGCACCGGAATAATTGTTTCACGTTAGCCTTAAATTCCTCGGCGGTTAGTCTTTCCACCTCTATGGGCGTCCGAGTAATGGCTTCCTTTGAATCCCCTTTGACAAGGATAATTTTCTCTACTATTAGCATAAGAGTAATATATAAGCGGTTATTAGAATGCAAATTACTACAAATTTGATAATGTTGATTGCTGTTTTCATATTCTTTTTATTTAATTGGTTTCTTATTCCGATATGACAAAGTACGGCATAATTTCCTAAACTTCCAAATTTTGACAAAAGACTTAACATTGATTAACTATACAATAAAAAACCACCCTAGCAGAACCTTCTCGGCGGTGCTAGGGTGGAAAAAATATGAAAAAAAACATTCGACAAAATTAGTCTCATGCCGGGAACCGCTGTCCCCGTGTTGTATGAAGTGAACTTACATACTAAAATCCTTTTAAATGATTACAATAATTTATCAATGGTGATGCAAAGATGATCCTTTATTTGGAATCCGCCTCGCAGTCGCGCACGAATGTTGTTTGTTTCCCGTAACATTTCACATACCTCTGTCCCACGGGCTTGAATCCCAACCGTTTCATTATGTTCGACATTTGGCGGGCACGCGCCGCATTGAAATCGGTACGCTTGTTTCCTAAGCAATCCATCCATATCTCGAACGTGCAGAATGAATCCCGTATCTCCGTTCCTTCCGCGTACACCCCGGTACGGTCCGCGAAATCTCTACGATCCGCCCAGCAGAGATCAAACCAGTCAGCCGGGAATTTCCGGTTAACGTAATCATAAACCAGCCCTTCCATCGGATCACGTTCGGTGTACTCTTCGCGCTTTCCCGCAGCAAGGGCTTCCGCTTCCGGCGACAGTACCAGTGATTCGCCGGAACGGTACAATTCCACGGCTTCCGCCCACAACTGATCCACTATCTCGGCGAATTCGTCTTCCCGTTTCGGACTCGTAATGATATCCGTGGCGGGTGTCCATTTAACCGCGACCGGAAAGAAACGGCGGTTCCCTGTGGGGTCTTTTAGGAAGTCATCTTGGTTCGTGGACCCGAAGAAAACACATTGTCTTTTGTGCGTCTTTACGCGCTTGGCGTATGCAGCCCGGTACGTATCCTCTGTCTTTGAGATGAAGTTCTTCATCACCTCGATGTCGGTTTTCTTAAGGGCGGATAGTTCGGCAAGCTCCACCAGCCACGACTTTTGGATAGCCTCGTACGCGTTTTTCCCTTCCATCGAAACAAGTGAATCATTGAACCAACCTTTAGATAGTTTCTGAATCAGCGTTGACTTTCCCGCGCCCTGCTGCGATACCATAATAAACGCCGTATCGAACTTGGTCCCCGGCTTGAACATACGGGCAACCGCGGCAACCATCATTTTCCGGAACGCCTCGCTGACGTAGATGTTATCCTCCGACCCCATGTAGGTAGTCATAAACTTATCCAGTCTCGGTTCGAAATCCCATTCCAGTGAGTTAAGATAATCCTTAATCGGATGAAATGCGTTATCAAGGGCCACCTTCTCGATAACGGCGTTCATCTTGTCTTTGTTATATATCTTATGCAGCCTTTCGATACGGGTAGATATGATGGCTACGCCGGTATCGTCTAGCAGGTCGCCGCGCTTTTTGGTCTTATCGAAGTATGGTGTGCGGGTATAAACCACGACATCCTGAAAAAGATCGTATGCTATCAACTTGTTAAGCAGCGGGTCTGATTTAAACGCACTCTCAAAGTTAATCGTCGTAACGGTCTTGTTGCCTTTCGTATCTATGTCCCATTCTATTTCCTCTTCGTCCTCTACCTCTGCTTTCGCCTCATCCGGAATTTCTTCGAAATCACTGAGGTAGTCTTCCACCTTCACCATCTCGTGCACCACGTCCTCGTCTGCCTGCATTAACTTCACCATCTCCGCCTCGCTCTCCTTCTTTCCGAGATGCCCGTACAGGTGAACGCGAACCAAGTCATAAGCGTTGTATGTGTGCCCGTCTCCGATGGGGTCGGTGGAATGGTGGGAATACGCAAACATGTTATCATACACTACCATCCCGGCGGCGGATGTTCCACCTTTATATGTGTAGCGGTCGTTACCTTCGTCCTCGTAAACATCGGACAAGTATTTCTCAATAGCTCCTTGAATGGTGTAGACGCGACAAAACGAACCGATCATTCCCGGTTTAGTCGTGGGGTCTGCCGAAGCCTTCACCAGTCCACGCACTTCCGCATCCTCGGAGTCAGCGAAAGCCCATAAGCGCACGTCTTGCCACGCTTCACCGTCTCCGTAGAGGCTGAGAATATAGTCAACGTCCAAAGGTTCTCCCTTCTGAGTCTCAAAGTAGAACGGTTGGTCAGACGAAAGGGTAGCCCAAAACATTAGGCGTTCCGCTTGAAAGGTGGTGGTATCAAACAGTTCGATACCCATCACCTCGGCGACTTTACGAGAAGCCGCTTCATATTCTTCACGTGATTCGATTTCCCGGTTTAACGGGATGATAAGACGGTAACGGCGTTTACCCGGTCTATCTGAACGTGTACCATAAATAGCAGCCGCACAATCGAATTTCATCGAGAAATCGAAGAAGAAATCGTCTGTACCGAAGTCTACGTCTAAAGTGATCAGTGAACGGGAAGTGACGGCATTCTTCGTGCGGCGACCACCGGAAAGCGTTCCGCCTACGAATCCGCCCTTGTCTTTGCGGATAGCCTTTTCTGTCTTTGCCAGTAGGTCGTATTCCCGTGTGGTCTCGGTGTCGCGTTTAGGCGTTCCGAGAATCTCCACAAGTTCGTCCCACGTATATGACTTCCTTTTCCAATTCGTTGAACGAGCACCACCACCTACTGAGATATTGTATTTTTCCATTTCTGTAAATTATTTCTTGTAAAAGTAACTTTCAAATCCTTCCGCGTTCAATGGTATGTCGAAGACCTTTGCCCATTCCGGTAAGATACACATAGCGGTACACACATCATCCAGTGATTCGCCGCCATCTTCCAATACTTCGTCTATCAATTCATCATGAACGTGCCCCACGATTCCGGAGTCGCCGGGTCGCAAAGATAATACGTTTTTCAATGCGGATGCCAAGAGGTCGCGCGAAACTGCTTGAATTAAATTCTCCGTCAGCTTTCCGCCGTATGTGTCCAATTCGCACCAGGACCCCGCCGGGCGGCCTTTATCCGCCGTTCCCGCCACACCATAGTAACAGATAGCCTCTACATCTTTGCTGTCTCCGTTGGCGTACCGGATGGTCTTATTCTTAACCGAGGCGAAAGGGTAATGAAGCGACCGACCCGAAGGTAGTCGCATGGCCAACGTGTTGAACTGAGGAATCCAGTAAAAGGTGCAGATGGTTCTTCCGCCGATTACAACCGGAACTTCCCGTTTCGCCATGATGGCCCGTTTAGCCGAGTTTTCCAGTTCTCGCCACAACTTCACGATGTTCGGGGAAGCGTCCCGCCAACGAAGGATAATACCTTTAATCTCGTCTTCCGGAATAGCTCCTTTCTTGTCCATCGTCTTAATAGCACCCACCCATCCGCCGTACCCTAAAGCTAGCTCAGTCACCTTTCCCTGCTGTCGGTATGGTGAGTGCTTGTCAATGCTAGCCTCGTCAAGCCCGAAGGTACGGGCGGCAGAAGTTATATAGATGTCACCACCTCTGCGGAATGTGTCGATACGCCATTTCTCATCAGCTAGGCAAGCGATTACGCGGGCTTCGATGGCTGAGAAGTCAGCAACCTTGAACTTGTACCCCTTGCGGGCAATGAACGCTGTACGGAGAAGTTGAGACAGCAAAGAAGGGATGTTATCGTACATTAGGATGAGGTCATCCAGTCCGAAACTCTTCACGTCCTCGCGGGCATCTTCCAATTCCTCGTCCGTCTCGAAATAGCTTTTAGTAAGGTTCTGCATCTGAACCATGCGACCCGCCCACCGTCCGGTACGGTTCGCACCATAAAAACGGTATAGCCCCTTCACTGTGCCGTCTCTGCACACACAATCCAGCATTGCACCGAATTTCGCTACAGAGGTCTTGTAGGCGATCTTCCGGGCTGCTAGGACGCGGGTAACGTCTTCGTTATCGCACTCCTTGATTATCCCGTCTATCGTATCCTTGTTGATAGAGTCGAACTGCTTTCCGGTCATCGCAAATATGAACTCGTTTATCTGCTTGGATGACTTAAGAGACGTGATACCATACTTTTCGCGTACCTTTGCGTTTAAGGCAGCCATGTAGTTATCAAAGATAGTCTTTGCCTTCGAAGCCAAATGAATGTCTATCCGGCAGCCTCTATCGTTGATGGCCTGGTCAATAGCATAGTTTTCAATCTCGGCGGCGGGGATCTCGATATGTCTTAGCTTAGACTCGATTTCGCGCTCCGACAAGATGTCGTACTTAAGATACTCCTTGAAAGACCCCCATTTTTCCGGGTATTCTTCCGGGTAAATACGCTTTCCGTCTTTCTGAGGCACGCAGAATAACTTGATAAGGCTCAGACCCGTGTCTAACTTTCCGTCAGTCAGCTTCATAGCCTGTGATACCTTTCCCAAAGATTCGGGAAAACCTGCATACAGGGACAGAGTAGCGGTACATCTGAATTTGCTGGCGGGTATATCGTAGCCGTATGCACGCAGGCAAAGACGCTCGAATGTAGCATTGTGGGCGTATATAAGGGTATCCGGTTCTTGTACTAGGTTAAAGAATTGTTGCGGGTCGTCGAACTTGGTAAGGTCCACGCACTGGAAATGCCCATCGTCAATAGCGTAGCCTATCAGGAGAATTTCGAAATTATCCGATTCGGTGTATTTGTACATTCCACCTTTCTTGATGTCCACGTCTGAGTATGTTTCAAAATCAATAAATACTTTTCTCATTGTTCACTTCTTTTTTATTTTATTAAAAATGGCGGCACGCTTCTACTCATGCCGCCATCTGCACACCTGTTACTTATTGATATAATAAAATGGATTAAATAAAATATGTAGGAATCTTTGTGTCCGGCGTTCCCTGTTCCGGTTTATTTAGTTAGTTAGTCGAAGATTGAATCATCGTCCGCACCAGATTCATCATCGAAGTCGTCTTCCACGTTTCCTGCGCCGCTTCCGAAGGCTTCGTCATCCTTGACTTTCTGCACACCGTTCAGACCGAATGTGATCCCCTTGCCGCCGGCGTTATCGTAGACATAGGCATCAATTGACGCTACTCCCCAAGAACCGGAATAAATATCCTCTTTTCGTGTGATAGGCTGTTTGAACCTGTCAATGACCAAGGGCTGTCCGTCTTCTTCTTTTCGGTAAGCAGATATTTTAAAGTAGCCGAATTCTTCGCTATATGCTGAATCGTCACCGTCCTTGATAGGATTCCACTTTTCGCCTGCCGCGCCCGTTTTTGGGACTACGAATTTCGGATGTTCTGCTACATATTCGTCCTGCAGGTCTTTAATTGCACTTCGAACTTTGTTAACCAATTCCTTGTCGGTTTTCGGAAGGAGCAAAGTAATTTCGTATCTTGCTTTTCCAGAGTTAAATGCATCTCTCGGTTCGAATACTCTTACCCATGTAAATCTCACATTCTTTAAAACTAATTTTTTTCCCATAATCGTAAATTTTTAAATTTGTTGTTATTACTATTTCTTTAAGACTCTGCAAATATAGGACTACTTTCTGAAACTTCCAAATTTTGACAAAAGTCTTAACATTGATTAACCTTCTATATCGAAGTCGCTTGCAGTATCCCGCTCGTAGTCCTTTCCGGGATGACTGTCCGGGACTAGTTTAGGTGCGCCGGGCTGAGATTTCACATACTCGCCTATCTCAGCAGCGAATACTTTCTTTCCCATTAGCTTTTCCAGGTCCGTGATACCTTTCAGTGAGATGTTCAGTACTTCGTCCTCCAGATAGGTTTTTAGGAGCTTGTCGCGCACTTTGTCCGGGTCAACGATCTTCCGGGCGCTTCGTCCATCGACTAGCTTGTAACCGTCCCATTTCTTCCCTTTCATGGCTTCGGCGTAGGCGTATTGGTTGAGAGATTCAAGCCACGAGCGGTACCTATCCAGTTTACCAAGCATATCGACAATTTCCTCATCGGTCATAACCAATGTGTCCGGATGTTCTTCGAAGTCGTGGGCTATCTCATCCTTTTGTGCCCGGCAAGTCGCCTTAACGGGACAAAACTGACACCACGAACCTACCACCTGCTCTCCCTTTCCTTCGTAGGCTAGCTTAGCTTTCGGTCTTAGCACTTTCTCGGCCCAGTCGAGTAAATCCCTTACGTCTACCTCAATCGTTTCAAAATGCTTCAGTCTAGGCTGCGCTACGGACATCCGGATACGCTTCACCTTCGAACCGCCGAACTTGGCTAATACCCCTAAAGCGTACATTTTGAACTGCGGGCTTTCCGCCGGGACCTTTACCCCTTTTCCATACTTTAGGTCGATGATGTGCAACATTTGTTCGGATATCAAGGAAACGTCAGCGCTTCCGAAAGATTCGGGTGCGTATTTGGAGATGTCCAACTTTTCCTCTAGGTACATTCTAACTGAACCACCGAAGGGTCCTTTTTGCATCTCGTAGAATTCGCCCGTCACAAAACCAACGTAATGGCCGATAGCCTCCTTCATTTCCTCGGAATAATACTTGTTTGAGGCGATATTCTCCGGAACGGGTATTTCCTCGCATTCGGGTAGGAACGTCCCATCTGTCCAACATCCTAGCACATGTTCCGCTAGTTCGTGGGCTGTCGTACCTTCTTCCGCATATTCGCTCGTCTTGCTTCCCGCTGCGTCGGCCAGGCGGGCAGACGGCGTGCAATTAAGCCATCTTTCAGAAGATGAAGGGGACAGTATCGCGTGTCCCCTTTCTGAATGGTTTATCAGTTTTGGCATAGCTCGTAGAACTTAGCGTAATCCTGTTTTTTCAGTGTCGAGAAGTTAGAGCACCCGCACGCTTCGAAGGCTTCCGCAATCACTTTGCGCTTGTTAGCAGCAATCAACTTACGGGCAACGTTACGGAGCGTATCAATCGTGATTTCTTCCTCTTCCGGAGCATCCTCTTCCGGAGATTCCGGAGATTCCGGTTCTTCCTGTGGCTTGATGTCTTCCTGTGGCTTGATGTCTTCCTGAGGCTTGGTATCTCCGTCTTTCTCGGTCTCTTCTACCGCCTCTTCCTTCTCTGCCTCAGCGATAGCGGATAACAGCAGACCGCGTAGTTTAGCATTCGTATTCTTTCCCGGTCTAGTGGTAGGGTCTATCCCAAACGTTTCAAGGGCTTCGATAAGAATAGGCGTTGGTACGTTTTTCATCTCTTCCTCGGTCATACTGATAACCGCTTCTACGGTGTATTCCTCCGGTTCTTCCTTCACCTGTGTAGCTTCCGCCACCTTGTCAGCGAGCGCCTCGATTTTACTCTGCTGAGTATGTCCTTCCCCAGCTACCTCAGCCTTCGCCATCTCGTTTGCAAATTCGGATACGCCCTTGCCTAACATTACAACTTTACCCGCCTCTTTCTGATTAGGGGATTCCGGAGCGGGTCTGTCAAATGCGGGGATTCCTTCGGCTGCATTATGTTCGTTCGCTAATGCGAACAGGAAATCTGATGCACATTTCAATTCACTTCCTCTACTGTTTCCGTCGATGCTAATTTCAATTTTCATAATTTTACTGTTTTTGGTATGTTAAACATTTGCTAATAACTTCGTTTTCGTCTACGCGAATCTTTCCCTGTTGGTTCTTGTATTCGCTTATGTAACCTTGCCGTATCTTATAACGGACGGCGTTCTCGGTCAGGCCCATCAGATGGGCGGCTTCGCTGATACGTATCAGCTTTGGTTCTAAATTTCCAGTCATATTAAAAATTTTTAGATTTGTGAAACGTACTTAAAAAATCTTTGTACGCCATCTCAACCGCTCCGGCGAATATCGACCTGTACCGCTCTGCCGTCGGATAGATGAACTCGCGAATTTTAAATTCAAATTCTTCTCCGCAGTCCTCTAGCGCCAGCTTCTCACGAAACAGTTCCTCCGTTGTCAGGCGGAGCGGTGAACTAAACAGGTTATACACATCGGTTGCCTTTAGCTGCGTATTGATATGCAAGCGGGCTTCCTCGTAGTAGAACCGTTCAAGCGCACAAAGATTAATTTTCTTCTCTCTCATTTGATTCTCGTTTTAATCGTCTCAATCCGTAGGCTGCTCGTATCAGGCCTTTCTTGCCGTCTAGGAGGTCGGCGGCACGTTTGATTCGTAATTCGATGTTGCAAAGATACGGCTTTTATTTTAATCTGCAATAAATTAGGCAAAAGATTTATGGGGATTAACGTTTATTAGTGAATCGAACGTAAAAACAGGCTTGGATAGATGCGATACCGCGTAACTTGCTGAGTATCAAGGGCGCTTTTTGAAAGTGGATAGTTTAAAATCTGTTAAAGACCCCGTAAGTTGCTGCAAACCAGTGAGTTAGCTAAAAAACGGATAGATAGATAGGTGGTTCTCTATAAGTATGGAGGAAAGTGTGTGTTGCGATTGATAAATTATAATTACATCCTTATAATACACTACTAAGATTTTCTCCATGTATTATAGTGAAACATCTATCCATCTATCTATATTAAGCTAAATAGCTATAAATGAGACGATTTCATGTGAAAGTTAAAAACCCTTCAACTATCCAACAGAATGTTAATCCACTGTAAATGAGCAACTTACGTGGATAGCTGTCTGGATTGATGAAAGGTTTGTTAACACGAATTGCTATCTCAGAGATTACAATTCGGTACTAAATTGAACGTGAATAGTGCTTTTTGGATTCTGATTGGTGACCGTAGTTCTTATTTTAGGCTTCCCAATTCTAAAAAAGAGGAACCGTTTCTGCTTAACGTGCGAAATAACATCGAGCGTATCTGTAGAACTAAATTCTAATTTGGTGGAATCCGGGGAAACTACGCCGCTTATTTTGTTCCAGTTATCGTCGTAACTGAATTTATACTGGTTCGGTACGTCCGTTTTCTCAGTTACCACCACCGTATCAACGCGGGTAACCGTTTCTATAGTGTGTGCCGCCTTAACGTCTCTTAACTTTATACGTAGATCGTCTACCTGTTTTGTTAAACGACTGTTAAACAATTCTAGCTCGTCACGCTTCAAAGACAACACTTGGACTGTCTCAGCATCCTTCCCCGCCTTCGTCCTGAACCGTACCGCCTCGCTGTTGATAGCCTCGATGTTAGTATCCAGTCGCTCAATCTCTACCTTCTGTCGCTCTACCTTATTATATAAGATGCCCGCCGCTAGGAGTAGCGACAGGCACGCGATAATCAGATACTTGTTCATGGTGTTATCACTACGTTCTTCGTGAAGGTGCCGTATTCGGCGCGTACATCATAGCAGGGGCACATCTTAATGAATTCGAATGGTTCGACTTCTCCGCTTCCGTTCTTGTCCGGTGACGTATCCCTGTGACCCAGTAGTTCCACGATCGGGTAGCGTTTACAGATGTCATTGATTAAGTCTATCAACGCCGCCTTCTGTTCCGGTGTGCGGGTATCCTTTGCTTTCCCGGCTTTGTCAAGCCCGCCTACGTAGCAGATACCGATAGAGTGACGGTTATACGACTCCTTGCTGAACCCTTTCGTGTTGCAATGAGCACCTACCGCCGTTTCGTTCCGGCCCTTCTCGATTGTTCCGTCTAGGCGAATGACATAGTGGTAGCCTATTCCGTTGAATCCGCGCTGTTTGTGCATCGCGTCAATCTCTTTAGCTCCGATGTCCTGCCCTTCTCGTGTGGCGCTACAATGGATAATTATAGCGTCCACCCTATTGCTGTTGTTTACCATTATCTTCCTCCCTAGGTTTAAAGTTAGTAATTGCTTTATTGACCTTGCTTGTCACGTAGATAGATATGCCGAAAATCGATCCTGCATAAATCAGGCATTGTGCGAAGAACCATAGTACTGAATCATGGATAATACCTACTGGTTCTACTAAGAACCCCGCTGCCGACAAGCCAACGCCCGCAATCAGCATCCCCACCGCTGTCCAAACTTGGATATCCTCTTTAGTTTCCCTTTTCATTCCCTTGTAAGTTAAGTTATGAAGCATACCCTTGTAAGTTAAGTTATGAAGCACACCCTATAAGGTTTTACAGGATTACAACAGTCATTCTCGGATGGTGCTTGGGAGTTTCGGTATCGTTCGTATACGGCTTGGAAATCCTCTATAAAGGCATCCGCTTTCCCGCGTTCCTCCTCCCATCGTTTGTTCTTGTTATAATCGGGTAATATTACAGAGTTGCCGTATTGTTGAATTTTCAATCCCGTTGATGTACTTTTCTGATCCGCCGATTTAAGGTATCGGACGAACGCGTAGTAACATAGGATAGTGGAAAGGGGTACGATATCGTAGATTTTTCCGTCTATATCAACATCTAACGAGTAGTTAGAATCAGTATCAGTCCCGGCGGGTATATCGGTCAGACCCTTTCCGCCTCCTAGTTCCATCGGAACAGAGCTAAACGTATCGCCGCAAAGAGCCACCTTTATATCGAGCTTGTCTGCTTCTTGAATACACTTGTTTACCTCTGTGTCCTTCACGTCCGCGGCGATATCGAATATCTCGCGGAACTTCTTAAGTACCGGTACAAAATTACTCATTTCCTGCTGTATTTAAAGTGGCTACCGAACCGGATTCCTCCAATTCGTTGTAAATCTCGCATAGTTCCGTTGGAACGTCCAGTGCGCGCGCGATTTCGCGGCTTAGCTTGCTGCGTAACTTCGTCACGGACCGACGATAAACCTTCTGCATCTCCTTAACAACTTCACCCGAAGCGTTCGAAAACGAGATAAGGGAAGAATCTACTAGCGGAACAGGTATATTGTACGCCTGTGAGGCGATGTCCTTCTTCAACGGTTCGTTGTAAGCCTTATACAGATCAGCGTCTATCGGCGTACCTAACTGGTCCACCTTAATAAACGGGCGTGACTGAGGCAACATAAGGTTATCATCGCGTACAAGCAATGCCGACCCCGCACCCTGCGCACCCATTATCTCCTTAAGACCTCTGACGAAGTTATCCTGCTCTTCCTGCTCGGTGAAATCACCGTGGGAAATGATGGAACACATATGGAACCCGCGTGTCAAGGTGCGTTCCACGTAGGTGGAATTCATCGCCTCCGCCTGCATTTCAGACTGGACCGCGTGGAACGGAGAGAGCGGATAGGGCTTCGTAGTGAAGAAATTCATGTAAAGGAGTTGTCCGGGATGGTTTTCGATACCTCCGTACTCGATTACTTCGTTTGCAAAGTTATCCGGATTAAAAGCGGGATACGTTACCGCCATCTTGTCAAGCACTGTTGACTTGATATTCTGTCTGTCCCAGTTGTTGAACACGACATACTTGTGAATAACCGGATTAGTCAGGTAATCTTTATTAAGTCCGGCACGAACATATTCGAAAGGAACCGGGTATATCATTTTAGGACGGTAATCACCGCCATACTGAACGATTACGGCGCACCCCCTGAAACGTGCGACGTCATAAGCAAGCATGTTCAGAATGTCGTCCATGTTGTCGCCGTGGGCGTTCTTTATCTCGCCGAATTCACGGTTTTTGAACCCTTCGCACTCAATAGCTTCGCTCAGACGTTCCACGCTAAGAGACGCTGTTTTACTCGCGTAGATAAGTTCCGATATAATTTGGGGATACAGGTTGCCATCCCCGTATCCCACAATTTTCTCGGAAACCCTAGCGTTAACTTTGAGCGCTCTATCTACTATTACATTTACTTTCTTGTGAGCTATCATCTTAACGTTTCTTTAAAAGTTTATCCTAATTCTGCTAATTCCTCGTCTACCGACTTTTCCGGATTTTCAACCGGTGCTTCCTGTTCCGGATTTTCAACCGGTGCTTCCGGTTCCGGCTCAGGTACTTCCGGGATAACGGTAGGTTCATCCTCCACACCGATAGGTCCGAGATCATCGAAGTAAGGAATATAATCGGGGTTCTCGCGCATGATTCGTTCCGCAACTTCGTCCGTACAGTTAAATGCACGGTAAACTACGCCATCCGCTACGTGATTGATTGACATTCCCGGCTTCATCACGTAACGAACGTGAACGCCTGTAAGGTAGTGGCTTTCGTACCATTTCTTCGCGAAAGCGCGATCCATGTGGCACGTAGGATCTAATTTCAGATGCGTGATACTCTTGCAGAGATTCAAAATCTCTACCTCGTCTGTGAGCATTACAAGCTGTCTGCCCACCGGTTCTACTATTTTAGCTGCTTTCTGTCTAGCCATGATGTTATACTGTTTTAAAAGCGTTATACTGTGCCGCGGTTATAGTGTAGCGGAAATCGCCACAAGACCCGTCCGGCGTTTTTAAAGTTGCGGTTGAAACACCGTCTGTCGCACTGTCAGTAGCGAAATCGGATACCTCCAAGGGAGCACCGCACCCCAAGATAAAGTACTGATTGTTTTTCGTTTTCACCGCTACGAGGAACGAACCGGACAGCAGCCCGATAATGTACGTAACGACAGGCAAAGACGAAAGCAACTTCATTACTACCGATATTTCCATCATCGTAGGCGCGTTATCGTTGGCGCGAGCCGCCTCTGTAACTTGGATGGAGTTTTTCACCGCTTGAACGGTGTATCCTCTAGTTCCTGCCTTCTTTGTTACGACAGCCTCACCAGTAGTAGGAGAAGCCGAGATACTGGAAATATCTTCGTAGTTCAAAATTACGGCTTCTTCAATTCCGGTGATACCGGAGATTAAGCCCGGATTCGCGCAATCGAACGCTAAATCCTGTGAGATTCTTTTCAAACAAGCCATTTCGTTATGATACTTTAGCCAAAAGCGCCGTCCATGTAGCTTCTGTCACGCTTGCACGTGCTTCGCCTAGAACCGCTTCCGGGGTAGTTAATGTAATAGCGGTGTACCCGCCATTTTCGTTTGCGGATTCCTCCAAACCGGAGATTTCCAAACCATAGTTACATCCATAGATTCGGTAAACGCCTGTTTCCACCATCTTAGCAACCGCCACGAGGCGGGAATTAAGAATTGTGTTGATGAACACGTTTTCGGCGGTAGTCTTTTTGTAAACGGTGAAGTTTACTGACTGCGCCAAAGCGTTCGGAGCGTTTTCGTTTATTCTCGGTTCCTCTGTCGCGTTCGCACCCTTCCGGATAGAAGCAACTCGGATAGTCTTTCCCGTGCTCGTTAGGGTAACCGTAGCCACACCCGCCGCAATGGAGATAGATTGAATGTCTGAGTAGTTGATAAGCAACAAATCAGCTATTCCAACCGCACCGCCTAAGCAGTCATAGGTGATAGCACCTGTTATATTACTGATACATCCCATGTTGTTAAGTTAATTTGTTAGCTTCCAAATATGTCCATACTGCGGGTAGAGCAACCATGTTGCGGTCTCCGCGTGAGTTATCCGGCGTTTTCAAGGTTACGGTTACGAATCCACCTGCTGCGGATGTGTCACCGTCCATGCTTGCCGCTTCTAGTCCTGCATAAAGTCCTGCGACCTTAATGCTGCCACCGTCTTTCAGTTTTGCAAAGGCTACGAAATTCCCCGATAATAAGGCTTCTTGAATCGCCATACCGTCAGAGGACTTATCGTAGACCGTTAACGTTACTGTCTGTTCCATTCCCGCCGCGCCGTCTAGGGTGCGCATTGCATCCGCTATTTTCGCGCCGTTCTTGTAACAGTCAACCGGAATAGCCTTCGCTCCAGATAGTAGTGTAATAGCGTTAAGAGTAACACCGTCCGCCGCAACTGTCTGAGAAGCCAAATCCGCCTTGTTAACAAGGTACAGCCCTGCCAAACCGACAGAGCCGCCTGTGCACCCAAACGCGATAGCCTTATTTAATTTAATACATGCCATAGTTTAGGGTATTTCTTGTTATTTCGCTGTTGTAGCCAGTTTAAGAATCTTTGGAATAGCCACCATCGCGTCGGCAGCGAACACAGTAGTACTATAGTACTTGCGGTCCTTAGCGTCTTGGATGAACGGCTTAATGTTCACACTCGAATCTTCCAAAGCGATTTGGACGTTGGTCTTCGGAGTAAACGCGATGAACGCCTTCGGGTCTGTCTCGTCCGCGATCATGGAAGCCGATACGTGAGGAAGTTCATTGATCTTGTAGCCTTCCAAAGTGTAAACAGGTTTACCTTCTTCGAAGTGCTGCTGAGCGGTCGTATTGTCCTTCTTCTGAACCAAGTTCTTGAACAAACGCATAACGTTAGACGTTACGAAGAATTCAGAATTTTCTTTTTGGTCCGGACGTTGGTTGTCGATAAGATTCTTCATCGTAGCCTCTACACCAGTTGTTGCGTTGTCGTCCAAAGTCAAAGTAAGGATAGTCTCCGCGCTTGATGTCATCTGTTTCAAGAAACCACCGTTCTTAAAGATGCTGTAAGCAGCGTCTCCGGTCTTCGTTCCGTCCAACCAAGCCAAGCGCAGCAAGTCAGCTTCCAATACTTTCAGTACTTCTGCGGCCATGAATCCCGCTAACTGAGTAGAATCGAAGTCGTCTGACAGGTGGATACCTTTCGCCACCATCTTACCCCACAAGTCCTGCAAGCAAACCACGATAGGTAGTTCGATAGGTTGGAAGTCGTAGTACTTAACGTTATCCACCAGGCTGTTGTACTCGTATACTCCAGCACACCCTGCTGATTTACGAAGCGCCTTGTCAGCAGCCGTGAAAGTGACGATAGGCGTTTTATTGTCCAGTCCTGCAAGAACTGTCGCGCCGCGTTCCATCTCGCCCACTAAACCGACGGTCAAAGAGATAACGTCAGATAGTGAGTTAATATTCAGATTGTTTAAGTCTGTAAAAGTCATTGCCATAATTTTAGCCTCCTATAATTTAAAAGTGATTACTTCTGTTTAGCGTATTTGATCATCGCTTCTTTGGCTTTAGCTCTCGCCTCTTCATTTGATAGCTGAGTTTTCTCCGCTGCGCTTCTCTTGTCCCCCACGGTGCGGCTAGCTACGCTAGGTGTTTTGGTCTGCTTGGAAAGCATGGTCTTGATTTCACCCAAAGACGTTTCCAACGCGGTAAGACGTTTCGAAAATTCGTCCGGCGTTTTCGTGCCCTTCTTCTTGTCTTCGTCTTCTTTGGCCGCATCGTCCGCCAATTCTTCTACGGTTTCCTCTTCGACTTCTTTCTCAACCTCTTTAAAGGATTCGATCATACCGTCTTTTACCACGAGCACGAGTTGCCCTTCTTCGGTGGTTACGGTGATCTCTCCATCCTCTACGGGCGTACCGTCTGCTTTTACAACAGCGTCACCGACAGCTACCTCTTCACCCGCTGATTTAATCGTAATCTTTTCACCGTTAACGGCGTCTACGATTGTCTCGGCTAATTTCGTCTTAGCTGAGAACATACTGAAAATACTTGAAAACATTCCCATCTTGTTACTTGATTTTTGGTTATTGAATAATGAACTCGTGGCTGCGGGTAACCCCACAAGATCACAAGTATAAAGTTCTAAAAATTCGGTTACGTCCCACGTTTGGTTTTCTTCGTTCCAAACCTTCATATCGTTGTCAACGACGGACACTCCTAGCATCTCCGGCTCCTTCTCAATCATGGCGCGCATGAACTTCACTTCGTTCGGGTAGGCTTCCACCATCGCTTCGGAAAAGTCGAAATCAGCGTACACAATGTTATCCTCTACCACGAAGTTAGAGAATTTGCCAATATAAGAGTCCAAAAGGTCGTTCCCGTTGTGAGTTTTACGGGAATGGATAGGACGAAGGTTACCGCATGCCGCTAAGGATGCAAGCGATTCAGGCGTAATTACGGTGGTCCCCGTTACGGGTTCCCCGTCCGGTCCTACGTCCGTCCATGAATTCGCGGTTGGACCTGCCTCTATGATTCGTACTTTGTTAAAATCAGCCATATAATATCATTAATTTGTGCAAATATACAAGTTAAATCAACGTCTACCCAAGACTGCCGCACTAATTAAAGCGCGGATTCCCGGATAAACGCCATATTCTGAGATACCTCGTTAATTTCCTGTACAGAAACAACCGGATTTGGAGCATTTTCCACCCCTTCCACGAATGCTGCGGCGATGGCATTTATCGTTTTGTCGGATAAATCCACCTTGTTTTGCGACATTTGGCGGTTGATCGTAGTAAATGAGCTAGTACTGAGCACATCAAAACCGCCTCCCTGCGCGTATTTGTACGCATTCGAACGTCCGAATGATCTTCCTCCATACTGCTGATTCAACGCAGACAGCGCATTTATAGCCCGTGAAGCCGACTTATTGAGAATATACATATTCTCACCGCCTTCCGCCTCGAACTGCTGCCCGTTAGACCCGGTAAAGGTCACGCCTCCTTGTGAATGGGGCGCACCAAATACCGTACCACCCTTAGCGAATTTACGAACGTTCGTGCTAGTCTTTGGAACGTCATCTTTTACCTTCATGATAGATGCCACCTGTTTCAGACCTGCGGCGATTACGATCGCAGCCTGCGCAACACCCCAAATACCGCCCTGCGCGATAGCCTTCGAAGCACCGAGGTACGTGTTAATCGTAGCCTGCGCAACTGCGAATATCTTTCCGGCTTCTGATTCCTGTCCCAGCAGGTTTGACATTTGCCCGGCAGTATCTGCTGCCATTCCCAATTCAGCGTTGTAACGGGCTGCGGAATTTTTACGTTTCAGTTCGTTATACTTCTGATCGATCAGTGTTGTATCCGCGCCGATCTTCTGAGCGTTCGCTATTTCCTGCGCGTATTGAGCGTCTAGTTGCACCTGCCGAAGCTCATACTCATTGGTGATCTTTTGTTCCTGTATCGTACGGCGGTTCTCTGCGTCTATCGCTTCAGCTTCCTTCTTCTGCGCCGCCTTTTCCTGCTCGAGCGCGTATATCTTTTCTTGCAAGGACACTTGCATCTCGTACTTGGTATTGTCAAATTCCCGCTGAGTTATCAAGCCTTCCTGTAAACGGAAACGTTCCTTCTCCAAGATGGCTTGGTTTATCTCGTTTTGGTCTTCGATCGCCTTCTGCTTGTCAACGATACCGATATTGCGTTCCCGGATCTGCAACTGCAATTCGGTGATACCCTGTTCGTAGCTTTTCAGTACTTCGGCTTGGATAGCCTTCGCCTTCGCCGCTGCGGCTTTTTCCGCGTCCTCCTTCGCCTTCTTAGCGTCTTCCGCTGCCTTCTTATCGGCAGCCGCTTTCGCTGTCGCTGCGGCCCTGTTTGCGGCTGATACGGCGGCTATGTCCGCTTTCTCCAAACCAGATACTTGACTAGTCAGTTCCTTCCGTTGTGACAAGTATTGCGCCCGCTTTTCTTCCAACGCGGCTAACGCCTCTAGTTCTTTCCGACGGTCTTCGTCCGTGGTGTAGCTCAGTGAGTTTTGCGTCTTGATCTGCTGATACTTTGCCTCTAGTATTTTCAGTTCCGCCGCTTCCATCTCACGAGAAATCCGCAGGGCTTCGTTAGCGGCCGCTTGCCGTTCCTTCGAGGATTTAGTTTGATCGGCAAGGATAGCCTTTTGCGCCTCCATTTCCCGCCGTTGCCGGGCTAGCACAATGATAAGGTCTGATTCGGCATTATAGATGTCCCGTTCAGCCTGTACCATTCCCTTAGCCGTGTTGATAGCTTCTACTGTTTCGTCTGAGATCAGTCCCAACCAATTATAGACCTTTATGTAGGCTTCAGCTAGCCACTCGAAAACCTTCACAATTTCGGCAAACAGAGCCGCCACCGCGTCAAGTACTTTAGCAATAATCAGTTGAATAGGCGCGAGGATGGTTTTAACGGACGTAGCAAGCTCGTTATTACGATCCATTAGCTTTCCAATGGTGGAGATCAGAAACAGGACAGCCGAAGCGATAGCGACAAAAGGATTCGCCATCAATGCTGCGTTGAACGCCTTCACCGAAGCGATACCACCCGACATACCCTTCACCATCATTCCCGTAGCGCCTGTCAGTCCTCCGAGGTTTCCGGTCGTTTTCTCGATATCCTCAGCGTAGTTACCCACGTTACGGCGCGTATCTCCTACGCCCTTCTCCAAATCTTTCAACTGATCGGATAATGCTTTGGTCTGAGCCACCAATTCTTTTCCGGCGGTCCCGGTCGTTCGCTCGGCAACCGACATTTTATTCAGTTCGATGGTATTCTTCGCTAGCCGGGCACGCAACGTCTCAACCGATTCGGCTTGACTGTTCATTATCGTAGTAGTCGCCTTGATCGTTCCGTTAGTCGCCTTTAATGCGGCGTTCGTCCCGTCCAGGTCTTTCTGAAAGCCGGATATCGTAGAGGCAGATTTAGCAAGGGCTTTCTCGTAGGCTGTTTGGTCTATGAGATTGTCCTTGTAGTTCTGCCGCACCCCGGCGAGCGCGTTCTTCTCGGCGGCTATCTGTTTAGTGAGTTGCGCCTTCTTGTCGGATAGCTCCAGCGACTTCGCGATGAGCTTGTCCAGTCCATCCACCGCATCCGCCGTGTTGAAGGATAAGTCTAGTAATGTAACATTATCTGCCATATTATTTGAGATTAAGTTTTGTTAACTTCATCTTACAGTCGCCTGTCGAGATGGAAAAATCGGACACCGAGCGAACGTAGAACCAACACTTAAACTGGTCTAGCCACACCGCGCCATCCGGTCTATATAGCTTCTTGAATTGGAAAAACGGAATGTTGGCGTTTATGGTTACGTCTATCCCATCGCTGAACAGGTCATAGTAAGGACGGAACGTATTATACAGGTAGTCGTTCGTGTAGTAATAGTCTGACACCACGTTGGTGCTCGTATTCGAGAACATGAGACGCGGTAAAGTTAGATCCGTCTTATACGGAACGGCTGCGGTGAATACCTCCTGCTTCGTTTTGAACATCCCCTGCGTCACCGTGTACCAAACGCTTTTTTCTCCGATCTTTCCGCTAATGGAATTTGCGAACCCGCTAGAATCTTCTATCTTTTCGGTGCTCACGTAGTAAGCGCTCCAATCTTGCAGGGTCGACCCGTTCACGGCTTTCCGAAAACCTGCCGTAGTAATGTCCGCATGAAGGATGGGACGTATGTCCAATACCACATTGTTGTTCGCGCTCAGAGTGAAGGTGTATGTCCACATCATAGACTTGCAGATACCATCCAATAATTCGCGAGCATTCTCAGTTCCTAGGCCGGCGTTTACCGTAGTGGTTCCGCCACCCGATACGCTAATGACCTTAAGGTTGATTTTGAAAGCGGCTTCTGAATCCATATCGCTAGGCGGGTGAACGTCCAGTGCGATAGTGTTAGTCAGCGTTGTTAGGTACATCCCGGTGAAGCCTAGCGAACCACTTATGCGGATGGATGAATTCACACTATTCATCATGTACCGAACATGTGTCTTGTCCGACAAATCTCCGATAGGGGACAGGGATACAACTACTACTTTGTGTGACTTGTCACGTATCGCCAAGCTTGGAGGCGCGCCCGCGTAACTGGACACATCTAAGATTACTTCCTGCAAGTTCGTAGCCTCGCAAAACAGCGTGTCGTAGTTGCCCAGTGTATACTGGGAAGCTGGGTCCCGTATCGCATACTCCATTATATCGATATCGTTGTTCAGATACGTTGTACCCGCGTCCGAGTCAAGCGCGAACCGGAAAGCCAGCGTAACGTTCTGCCCTACGTAGGCATCCGTCATGGTCTTGCTTTCGTACGTTGTGCGAATCACCGGCTGCATGTTCTCCGCGTAGTACGGGAAATAGATATTATTTCCCGGAGCGTTGAACGCATCCGCTAGCACCCGGTTCAGATTCACGTTATACGCGCCTGCTGAGCTAGCTCCGCGAATGTCCAAGTGGTTCAGAATCTTCGCCGGAAGCTGTTCCGCCGTTATCGCCGTCTCGGATAGCGCCAGGTCATAGCCTGTCGGCTTGCAGGTCACAGAAGCCCGGAAGTTTCCCGGAACGGGCATGCCTCCGATGAATAGCTCCACCTTGTACCCGCCGGGTCCTTTCATTGCACCGGGGTATTCCCACCCTTCCGTGGGAACTGCGCGTGTACGCATCCCGAAGTGACGCATAGCCCCGAACACTAGGTCGTTGGTAGCAGACCGGGGAACTGATATCGTTCCGGAGTATGCTCGTGTCGGTTGCGACATAGTGTATGGGTCGGCGGACACTACGGATAACTTCAAGTCACCCGTAACACCGTCCAAAAATCGTCCATTTACCTTAATTCCTAGTTCCATTAGTAAACAAATTTAAGCGTTATCGTTTTAGCAAGGCCCGAAGCGGTCATTTTCACGCCGGATGTGGTAGAACCTATCACCCGGATAGCCGCGCTATTCGGTAAAATGCCCTTAACTTGAATGTCCGGGCTGACGGAAAGGCGCGTTAAAGCGTCAATATTGTCGTTATTTACCGCGAAAATAGCCTGTATTTCGTTCTTTGTGACTGTCCCGCCTAGCGAATCCCTGCGAATGGTAGGCGTAACTGTCCAGTTTTGGCACGAAATGTAGTCCATTGAACCTACCGTATTGAGCCACCGGAACGTGATTGCGCAATCGGAAGGGACCAAAGGAGCGTAGTACTTCGTCAGAAGCAAGTCAGATGTTGAATCGTTTCTGACCTGCATCTTACTGTAGGTCCCGTGGATGTCGGGGATGGTGTTATCCCCCTGTTTCGCGTAAACTAGCCACACACCGTCATTCAGTTCGTACTCCATTATGTTAGAAACGAGACGAGGCGTTAACCAAAACTGATCATTGAACGCGTGCGCCACCGGAACGCGTATCCCTTCATTGTTCTTGAAGTCCGTCCCGCGCATCGCCGCCGCCTTTAGGATGTTCGGAGAATCTATGTTCATTACGTAGATGCGGAAATAGTAGTACTTCACGCTTCCGTTAGGAAATACCGCGAAGTTCAGTGTCACCGTTCTCCACACACCACCGGATTCCATATCTTTTTGAAACGTTGGAAGGTAGGAGGATATGACACTCAGGTCAACGATGTTGTTGTCCAGTATCGGCAAAGTAAGTGTAGCACCCGGTAAATTGTCAACTATCGCGCTTGCCGCTAAAACGTAGGAATTCGACGGTCCATCGTCCAGTATGTTAATTTTAACATAACATGGCTTATTGTAGTGAATCACCTGGAATCCCGGAACTACTATGTGCGTCCCGTTTGTCCCGGTTATCGTCTGATTAGTATCTAAAAACTGTATTTTCATTTCAGTAAGATGTTTGAAATTTTAGCCCTTAATATCGCGTAGAAGTCCGTAGTCAGGCGCTTCACCCGCTGCTCGTTGAGAACATCCGAAACGACTGTTCCGGAATTGAACTTGTTAGGAACCTTGATGCCGTCCCGTTTGATCACGTATGCGATGGCGAATGCGGCTTCCTCCGGGATGTTCGTGCCCGCTGTCCTATTCTTGTCCTGTATCCATTTCTTAATAGCAGAAACAGGCGGGAAAGCTCCTGCCTTCCTGCCCTGTTCCATCTGAATAGTATGCTTCGGTGCGGTGATAGTCACCCGGTTGCCTAAGTCGTTAACCTTTAGTTCCCGTCCAAATTCGCCGGATGCGACTAGACCTTTCGAAATATAGCTTTCGAAAATCTCCTTCTTAATCTGCTCAACCGCCGCTAGTATATCCTTATCCATAGTTTAACAAATCATCTGATACTGAGAACGTTACCTGCCACCCCGACTTTTTCGAATCATAAATGTTCTGAACCTTTCGGAATATCAGACCGTCCACCTCGAAGTGACAGACAAAAGTACTCATTAGTTTGTTTAAAGCCAAGTCGGTACGAACCAATGTATCAAGTTCCTCGGCGTCACTCTCCATATAATATGATTTGTCCAAGCACTGCAACACTACGTTGTACTTCCGGGTAGCAGGTGGCAGCTTCGCCATCCCACCATCGGGTACATCGAACGTCAAGAACATTCCGGAGATGTCATTCACCATTTCATTGACGGTGTAGTTGTCTCCGAAATAGATAGGCAAGCCGAGTTTCACGGCTTCCCCATCCATAAAGTTTAGTATATCACTGAATATCATGGTAGCTTAATTATTGCGTCACTGTGACCGTTAGAACATAGGCATTCACCGGAATTAAAGTCATACCCCATCACGGCGTCGCCCTGCAAAATAATCTCTCCCCGCTGGTCTAAGGTCCGGGATAACACGGCGTTGTCGTACATCCGAACCTTCGTACCTCCTACCCAAACCTTAGACACACCGTAGGGAACTATGATTCTCGGCTGCGGTACGAACTCAATCACGATTCGTGCTGCGGCAGCTTCTGCGGGAATAGTGTCTCCGGAAGGGTCTTTCCGTAAAAGTCCGCCATATAACGCCCGGTCTCCGTCCGTCTCAGCCCCGGATACCCATTTTGTAAGAGCATCGAACTTATACCTGTTAAGCGCGTATCCCGATGGGATCATAGTAATGCTAGATCCTCCCGCATTTATCAACCGTTTAAGTCGTATGTACACGGATGAAGTGATCTTAGAATCTTCGTAGATTTTCCCCGCAGACAACGCCAAAGAGCCTTGTTCCCAATAATCCACGCTTAGCAGAATGTCTTCCGGGCTAGTACGGTCTAGTTCGTTAACTATGTATCTACGCTTCTTGAATGCACGAACGTACTTAACATTGGCCAAAGGAATGTCGGACTCATCTATGAGTGCCCCCGTAGCCGCCGCACTGGCTGCCTTTTTCAGCACTAACCCCACGTATTTAGCATTCGCAGGAACCGTGAAAGATGCTGCCCACTCACCGGTGGTAGATGTTATGCGTTTGTTCTCGTCTAGCCATCCCGCGTAAAGGAAGTAGCCGGAGGCCGCCGATAGCGTCCCACTTTCTTCTACCGGAAAGGCCTCTTTAAATTCAAAGTGTCTTTCTTGGTTAGTTAAGTTCTTTCCGGCTTCCCAGGTTTGTTGAGGTACCATTGTATTTTCACCACGTTCCCACGCATTCACGTCAAACACACGGTTAACATAAGGATCACCGATTAGCTTAACATCTCCACGAACGGTACAACCCGCACCCACGTAGGCGGATCCTGTGATCTCCGGTGCTTTCGTGCGATCAATCATTCGCAGAGTAAGGTTAAGCGCAATGAAGTCTAAGACGTTTAATCTAGACGCATCGTCTCTTCTAAACTGCATCACGGCATACGGGTAGGCGGTTTCGATAGATACGGGATTTGCCACCGCTATTCGGATTATGAAGGATTCGTCTAAATATACAATCGCGTCTAGTACGTAACCGGACGGCATGGTCGGTAAAGCCAGGCTTGCGGTTGAAACGGGCTTATAGCTTCTGACAACTGCATTAGAACCTACTTTAGTCTCTTCATAGGGCACACCTGGGTTAGCTCCCGCCGCATACGCACCTTGCTCCACGATGCTTCCGTCTAAAGGAATATACTTTTCCGCTTGAAACAGTTTAGCGGTATCAGCCAAGTTACCCTTGTGACTAACGAATCCCGCAGAACTAGGACCACTGGACAGACGGTATATCCCTTCTCTGTGAGATGATAGGAATCTAGCGTATCCCGGCCGGTTATACCCTAGGTCTTCATTAGCATACGAGAAATCTATGTCTTCGTAGGTATTCCCGTTTATAACGTCATCTTGGAATCTGGCTTTAGGGACAATACATCTACGGAGTACAAGGTTGCCCTTAGCAGCCAAAGCATCGTCGTAAGTAGTACTGTCTACTCGGAGTAACGGACAGTCATAGGCTGATATGTATCTATCCCTAGTTGCTGCGGTACGGTGCGGGTCTCCCAGGTACATAGCATATTCCAGCCTTTGAACGTTGTGGAACGTCCCGAAAACCCGATAATTAATACTACCGCCTGGTGTGTACATGTTAGTATCGTACATACTACCTGCCAAGCGTCGCAGTTGCGAAGTAGCAAGTCCGAAGTTGTCGGTGTTCACGAGGAACGACGATTTATCCATCACATAACTACCCGAAGCTGACTCCGGGTGGATATCAATGTTCGCGGAACTGCTAATGTGTCCGAGAATCTTAGCGCCCGTAGCAAGTAGATCGGCCGGAGTCATTGCCGTGCCGTTGACTCTCGTTATGTGAACCATCGCCATCTTGTAAGTAGGGTGCTCCAATTTTGTAAGAGCCTGCGAAGCGGCAAAGGACTCTCCGGAATACGCTAACTGTCCGGCGGTGTTCCGGTATCCCCAAAAGACCCGGCAACCATATCCGGTTGGGATATACAGATACGTGTCTTTACCGAGACAAAGGTTCGCTGTCGTTCGGCAAATGTTAGCGTCATCCGTGTGCATGGATGCCGAAGTAAATAAAGTCCCTGCAGGAACGTCCTTATTGAATCCTCCTTGCTCGAAAGGGAACGCCGTAGTCGTAGCAACGGGACCGCAAAGAACGTCCATTGATATTCCGATAAAGCTGTCCTTTGCGAAGAAGTTGTTCACCGGGTCCTCTATCGGATTCCACACTAATATCTTGCCGGGGATTAACGTGTCTCCGCTAAAATCGGTCACGCCATCCGTGTGCATTCCGGTAGTGTCTACGAATTCGCCGACATAGGCGTTGTCCTTCACCCGAACATCGGGTCGCACGGAGATGTCTCCGCCTGCTACCCAACACTCACCATCCTGTGAAATCTGATCTTCGTTGGCGACCTTGCAACCTACGGAGTTTTTAGGGATAAAGCCACCGAGAGAGTAAATGTCTCTCTCGGCTACTATGTTCCCACTGCTATTTATACTGTATTTCATAATTTACCAAGTTATTTTAGTCATAGGTAATTCTACTGCTGTGATCTCTGAGACGTTCGCTATCGTGCGCTTACCTGTGATGACAGAAGCCCCCGATGTCTGATCGTAACCGCCACAAATCGTAACGTCGCCGTGTATCGTTAGGGTACCTCCTACCTGTTTAGCGTCCTCCTTCATCTCCAGCGTTCCGTATACAATCGGCGTTATGGTTGTGTTGGCGCGGTAAAGGTACGCATTGCCCGACATTTTCAAGAATCCCCTGTCAGTGCTTGCCACAGAATCAATCACCGCATTATCAGACATTTCCATATTAACGTGAATGTTCTCTGCGTCCTGTTGTTTGAGAACCTTCGAATTGCCCGTCATAACCACATGCTTAAGAATAGCCGGATTCGTAGCCGCCGCCGGAATGTACTTCGCGTTCCCGTCCATGTAAATGTATCCATCTACCTTTCCGTTCTTCAGTTCGGCATTGCCACCGATGTAGCCCGTACCCTTGAGAGGCGTATCGGTTACCTGCGCGTTCCCGTCGATCCGGAATGATCCGTCAACCACCATCGCCGTTGCTTTGGTATTGGTGATCCTGGATGCGCCGCCCTGCGTACCACCGAATACGCAGCGGCCGCTGAGCGTGAATTTACCTTTTACAACGCAATCCTTGTAGGTGATGCAATCGTAGGTCGCACCCGGACTGCCGACATAGGACGCGTTGTCGAAGCTAGACGCCGCTTCTAACAGACCCCCAATTACGCCGCTATCATTTCCCCTGGCACGGTACATCCCTTGTACATTGGATGATATGATAGTAGTATTTACGAACGCTGCTTTACCCAAGTCCGCCATAGCCTTAGTGAAGTCGATGTTATCCCACACGTTCACCTTCGGATCGTAGTAGTGGATCGCCGAACCAACGGGCATGTTGCAGTTCTTGAAATAGAACGTCTTGCCTGAACTTCTCATTGCCGCTAGGCCCGGGAAAGTAACGGCGTCAAAAGCGAAGTTCGGGCAATCCGATACATCGAATGTTCCCTTACTAGAAACACCCCAAGACCCAGTACTAGCTTGACTCTCCACGTTCGAGTTACGGAACGTTCCTGCGATACTGTGAGTAACATTAGCCGTAATGGCCACGTTCCAGTTCACTCTAACGAAGTCCGCCAAAAAGAACATCGCATTGACGGCGTTGTATGAGCATTCGATTCTCGCGTATGAATTGGACAAAGAAGAAGTCCCGTTTGCAACCGTCCATCTAAGGATATTGGCACTTACTGCCGGAGCGCCGTTGTACACTGGAACAATAGACGAGTTGTTTACGTCTAAATAACCTTCCTGTGCAGACGTGACTTTTATCCCGGCTGCTGTCACGTCCGCCGGGGTAATCGCCGTTTCCCCTACTTTGCGAACCTCCACAAGAATATACGGTGCGAGTGACCTCAAAGTAACGGCAGAGCCTCCCGCGGTCCATGTGGTTGCATCTGTTATGATTCCGTCTTCGTTCAATGAAATTAACCTAGCTTCGTAGGCGGTGCCTGTGATAGCTAGCTCCCCCGCTGTTCCGGAGAACAAGGGTGCCGGGATTCTCACTCGTTTGGCGTTGTTCTTAACAGGGACACTTCCCACCGTTGCGGTGTACCCACCTTGTTCGTACCTTGCTGGTGTCTGCGCCACATCGAACGACGATGTTTCAAACGAGATAGCTCCCATGATACGGGAATTACCGGAAATGATAGTAGCTTTAGGTCTGGCGGCGGCCTTTGGTAGATTGATCCCCATGTCAACGATAGCCTCATCCATCACACGTACACCGGGGTATTCCAGTGACCCGCTGAATATCCAACAGTTACCATCCTGTGAGAGCGTCTCGTCGTCATAGACGTACCCGCCTAGCTCCATAGGGCAAACGTCCCGCCCTTGTACCGTGAAGGAGCGCAACGCTCTTACGCGTTTACGACCTCCTTCGTCAATAATGTCATACTTACAAACCATAATTACTTGATTTTAGATTTCTGCCTCTCTACCTCCTCGTGTCTCGCACTGATCGCCAAAATCACGTCGGAGTAGTCTATCAATTTAGCCTCCTCGAATGTGCAGTGCATCAACTCAGACGCCAGTTGCACCATACCAAGAATACTTTTAGCCTCGCTAATCGGATTACTCTCTACGGAACCACTGCCACCCGGTAACAACATCCTTTCGAACTGGTCTGCCTTCTCGATTTCCTCGGCGATGTACTTCGTTAGCTTGATCATGTCCGCCACCGTTTCGGGTGCGTACCCGGCTGTCCATGCTCTGATTCGCTCAAGCGCCGTTTCCGCGCGTCTCGTCTCGAGCATCTGCCACAATGTGATGTCTTCCAAAGCCGGACAAGTGAAGTCGATCCGACCATTTCGAGTAATCCACCGCGAAGGTAGCAAATATTCAGACATAACCTGCAGTAACCGCGCATCATCTTCGCTCAACGCCGCCATTTCGTCCGGTGACAGGTTGGCGATAATCAGTAAAGCGGCTAATCTCTGCTTCCGGCTGATACGCCGGATCGCCCATTTGTACGCCTCCTTGATAGGGCGAAGCAATGGCTTAACGTGGAACATCCAAACGTAGTTCCTGTAACTCTTGAATTTGTTCATATCATTCTTTGTTGCGGGCTTTACCCGGTTTATATTTAGTTATCAGAAAGTCAACGGCGTAACGGGTAGCGTCCATCGCATGGTTGTGGTCGTCTATCGCCTCTGTGGTGTCATACAAGCCCGTCATTCGGTCTAGCACGTAGGAGTAGGTATCCAGTTCATCTGTGATGCCTCGGCTTCCCACAACCACGCAAATCTTCTTGAACTGCTTGATCTGTGCGATTCCCGCCATGATAGATCCTCTACCTTTGATACAGGGAATCACCCTACAACCTAATCGGCTAATCTCGGCGATACTCTTTTGCTCCGCTATATCGGCGACAGTGATCACCTTGTGAAGCCCTTTCGACTTCAACAGGTTCGCGATATCCCAGTTCAAAAGACCCGGCGTATAGGCGATCTCTTGCAGGTACAGGATGTCTCCTACGAATCCCACCTTCACGATCGCCGTAGGGTCTCCGGTGAAACCGAAGTCCATGCCGAGACACCACTTCGCGCCTGCCGGGAATTCCTGCACCAGTTCGTATTCCGGGAATATCAGACCTTCCGTACCACCCGTTTCGCCTTCACCGAACACCCGCCACCAGTTAGCGTCAGACTTGTTGGATTCGATCTCTTCCACCTGCTCCGGTGTGAGATACGGATTATCACGATACGTGGATACTATCTCTACCATGTTGTCACCAGTGAAGTAGTCATGTGCCCAAAACTTCTTCACTGGGTTGAAGTCTACGAACAGCATGAGACGGGTACGCACCGCCATCTGACGGAAGACCTCTTTAGGGACCCTTTGCGCCTCGTTTACGAAGAGTATGTCACGTGCCGGACCGAACACCTTAGCGGAGTTCTCGCAGCCGAAGAACTCGATCTGAGACCCATTCTCCGTGGTGTATATCATCTCGGTGTATTGCATCCGCTTTTCCTCCCACACGCCTTCGTCTTGCAGCATGCGTTTGAAGTCACGGAACATACCACGCTTCACCCCGGGCAGGGTATCGGTGACGCACGAGATGAGAAGAGGCGTCTCCGATTGAGTCGCCATCAGGTAGATCAGTTGCAGCATGCTCCAAGTCTTCGAGGAACGTGTCCCGCCCCTACTGGATACACCACGGATGTTCGGGTCTACTGCTGCTGCTAAGAGCTTGTCGAATACGTAGGTGGTCTTCATTCGTCCTCCTTCCGGTCTTTCAGATTCTCGATTCCTTTAGCCTTCCGTTCCCGCTTCTTCGCGATTCCTTTAAGCGCGTTGATGTGCCCTGCGGCTTCCGCACTGAGCACTTCCACCTTCAGGGATCCTTCCACCTTCTCGCCCCCGCTTGTCACGTCCCTGTACTCTCTCAGACCCCGCAGCTTCGAAACATACGAAGCATCGAATTGCCCGACAGTCGCGGACTTGTCCATATCATCCCGAATCCATTCCCGGATGTTATCGATCTCCTGCATGAACTTCAAGGATTCCAAGTCGTTGAACTTCTCGTGCATCTCCTTGTACCGTTTCATCCGGTCGCCAAGGTAGCTTCCGTAGGCGCCGATGAATTGCGTGAATCCGAATTCGGTTACCAGTAGCTTCATTTTCTTCGTATATTCCCGTCCTGCCTGCATCCCAGACTTCACATAATCGAGAACCTCGATAGGATGGTTCCGGCACCACTGAACGTAGATGTCGAAGACCTCCCGGAGCTGCCCCGGTTCGTCGAATAGTGGTGTCTTGCCGAACCGTGCGGTATACAGGCTCCACAGTTCGTCCCCGGTGTACGGGTCATATAAGTCGTTTAATAATTTATTCGCCATAATAGGTTTACGCGTGGTTAATTAAGCCACAAAGGTAGGGGAAACAAACGAAGAAACCTAGTTCCATCGAACTGATTTCCTAGTTCCATCGAACCAAATTAGGGGGTCGCGATTCGCTATGCCGCGCACCAAAAAATCACTACATCTTCCTTGCTAGTCCGAGTAACTACCTGATTCTCAGATACTTGCAAAAAGTGGATAGATGGCCATTTCTAAAAATCAGCGGTAACTACCTATCACTCAACGAGTTACGGCGATTTGGCTGGATAGATGGGGTAGTTCCCTATAACTTAGAGAGAAAACACTGTTTGGTATATATATTTTATTTCATTTTCTTCCTTTTCTTCTGTTTTTTCAGTAATATTCAATCTCAAAGTCTTTGCAAAATACCATTTTATCTATCCATTCTTAGCTAACTACCTATCAATCAATTACTTATATAAGATAGATCTAAATATTTTATCTATCCTAATTAATGTTAATCAACTAGAAATGAACGACTTACACAGGACTGTTAAAATACCTTCATCTATCTTAACTGATATGAAATGATTGATTTTCAGCAAGTTACCTAGCGTTATTATCCTTTTCGCTCTCCGGTCATTCTATCCACTATCTCGCGGGTTTTAACACACAATTTATTCAAAACCTTTGGCACGCTTCCGTATTCTCTGCAAATTTGAACAATCTTCTCAAAAGACTTTTAAAATTAAGTTTTGTCAAAAACACGTTGAATTTATCTTTACACGAAAATAAAATAAGCAACCTCTTTTCTCTAGTTTTGAGAAATCCCCGAAGAAACCTCAACGTACACGGAAAACTAAAAACGCGAATCCAGCTTTTTAGACTGAATCCGCGTTAAACGACCCCCTTTCGGGCGAACACAATTTAGAAATTATCTTACAACATTATCGCGCATTCTCTGGCTACCCTATTAAGAAATTGATCTTTCAGCAGCGAATTTCTTTCGCCGTCCAAGAATACCCATGCGTCACCGTCCCATCCGAACAACGATATGCTGCCGTCGGCGTAATGCCTCAACTCATAAATCTGTGGCATTTCTGACCCTTCTGTTCTCTCCCTGCTGACGCGTAGCACCCGCTTCGTCCGTGATTCCTTCGCTGCTAGCTTTTCCTCGAACTGGGCGGCTTCGTACCGGTCTGTGGACAGACAGGCGTTCACCATCTTCTTTCGTTCCTCGCTGACGGACAGCGGGCTTCTCCGGCCAAACAGATTCCTGCAGTAAGTATGGAACTCGATGCTGTTATCCTCTATTACCTGTGCCGGACAAAGGTAGCGAGGTGTCCCCTTCTTCCGAAGGTCCAGTTTTGGCGTGTACCCACGCTCCCGCATAAAGTTAAGGAATACGAATGTTCGTACATTAAATATCCTCGCTATCGTTCTTGCGTCTACATAGCGGTCAGCGCTGCTACGGATATCACAAAGACCGCGCCCAACAGGCTTCCTACGACTGCGGCAAGTACTATCGAAATTATGATTGATTTCATTATCCATGATTTATTTAATTAAAGCGTTATACCTATGATAACCCCGATAGCGATCCCCAATGAGACCCCCACTATTGTTCCTATCCCCATACCCCACGTACACAATCGTCCCGTGTCTACTCTTAATTTCTCATGCTCAGCTTGCAGACGTTCAAGTTCTTTCCGGCATTCTCTCAATTCTTGTTCAGTACTCATAATTTTATTTATTTATTTATTTATTTATTTATTTATTTATTTATAGA
>OOBO01000415.1_pt1 | contig 38216 bp, 28 predicted proteins | sample 1671031 | NCBI WGS metagenome assembly OOBO01 (sample SAMN06348115, study PRJEB24527) | human gut metagenome | biome: human gut; feature: ankylosing spondylitis patient; material: feces | host: Homo sapiens | place: China | collected 2015-10 | reverse complement strand
CGCAATTACTAGTCTGTCAAAGAGTTTGTCTCCAAAATACCGTCTGTTTAATTTGCCTTAATTCCGCAACACTATAGTTTAACATTATTTATAAGTGCCTGAGCAACAAAAAGTTGCCCAGGATTTTGCCATGTCAGAATTTTCACTTACCTTAGTGTTGCGAAAAGAAGACAAGCAAAACTCTAATATGACATGGCAAAAGTACAAATAAAATCTGAGAAACTCACTCCTTTTGGAGGAATTTTTTCTATTATGGAGCAATTTGATGCTCTTTTAGCTCAAACCATAGATTCCACCTTGGGATTGAGATGCACTATGTTTGGTTATCAATATAGCGAGATTCTACGCTCTCTGATGTGCGTATATCTTTGTGGTGGCTCATGTATTGAGGATGTTACAACTCACCTGATGAAACATTTGTCTCTTCATCCAACTCTTCGCACTTGCAGCGCAGACACCATATTACGTGCTATCGAAGAACTGACTTGTAAGAACATCACCTATAAATCTGCTTCTGGCAACTCCTATGATTTCAATACTGCAGACAAGATGAACTGCTTGCTGGTTAATGCCCTGCTTGCTACTGGTCAATTGAAATCCGGTCAAGAGTATGATTTTGACTTTGACCATCAGCTCATTGAAACAGAGAAGCATGATGCAAAACCAACCTACAAGAAGTTTCTGGGCTATAGTCCAGGTGTGGCAGTCATTAACGACATGATTGTCGGTATTGAAAATAGAGACGGCAACACAAACGTGCGCTTCAACCAAAGAGAGACTTTGGAAAGAATCTTCAAGCGACTGGAGGCATCGGAAGTATATATATCCCGTGCCCGCATGGATTGCGGCTCATGCTCGGAGGAAACATAACTGCTAATCGAGGTGTTGTCTCATGTAATGTATCTGAACCACTTGTTATAGTCAAAATAGGTGAGCAGTCAATGAAGATATCCATGAAATAATCAACTATAACCATAGTTTATCAGTAACCATTCACTCCGATTAGCCCAAACCAAAAAGCGACCGACAGAGGCCAGCCTGATCCTGACATCTGTCGGTCGCATTCTTGTTTTTCGTCTCCCCTTCGTTCATCCGGACGGGAATGTGGCTTCTGCTTTTTGACAGCCCAAGGGAGGAGAACTCACGGGGAGCTTAGCGGATATTGCCTCGGATGCGGGTGAGGTAGGCATTGAGTGCCTCCTCGTCGCGCTCGTCTATGATGTGTATCAGGTCCTTCAGCTCGGCACGTATCTGCTCCACATGGCTCTTGGTGCGCGGGTTGAAGAGGATTTCCCTGAGCAGGGTATCGTCCTCGGAGAGCACACCGCGGGCAATGGCCAGGTGGCGCTTGAAGGTGGTGCCGGGCGCATCCTGGTGCTTCATGACGGCACTGAACACGAAGGTGCTCACGAAGGGAACCGACAGGCTGTAGGCCATAGCCTCGTCGTGCTCCTCGAACGTGTATTCATGCACGTGGAGTCCAAGGCGGCGATAGAGGTCGAGGAAGAAGATGCGGCCCATGTAGTCGCCCTCCTTGATGACGATGGCATTCTCGGTGGAGAGCGCTCCAAGGTTGGCAAAGGTGGGACCAAACATGGGATGGGTGCTCACGAAGCGCATTCCTGTGCTCTCATAGAAGTTGAGGAAATCGGTCTTCACGCTGCTGATGTCGCTGATGATGCAGTCCTTGGGCAGGTGGGGAATCACCTGCTCGAAGACCTGCAACGTGTATTTCAGCGTCACACAGTTGATTACCAGTTCGGGCTTGAACTCCTCTATCTCCTCCATTGACGTGAAGCGCTGGGTGTGATAGAGGAACCGCATGCGGCGGGCATCTATCTCATACACGGCACAATCGTGGTCGAAGGAGAGCACATCGGTGAAGAAGGAGCCCATCTTGCCTGCTCCCAGTATCAGTATTCTCATCTACGCAGCCTCTTATTGGTTGATAATCTCCATCTGCTGGCGCACACTCTCCTCGTGGATAGCCTCATATACCTTCTTGACGAATGTGGGGTCCATACCGCACATGCCACCCTGGGCACCACGCTTGTCCAGTATCTCGGCATAGCGCCCGGTCTGTACCACGGCCATGTTGTGCTCCTTCTTGTACTGTGCTATCTCGCGGCTCACGCGCATCCTCTTGGTCAGGAGGTCCATCAGATTGTCGTCCATCGTGTCTATCTGCTTCCTCAGGCTGGCGAGTGATTCTGTAAGCTCCACATTGTCACGGATGACCAGGCGGTCGAGAATGAAGTCGAGCACCTCGGGTGTAACCTGCTGCTTGGCATCGCTCCATGCCTCATCGGGCGAGCAGTGGCTCTCTACGATGAGTCCCGAAAAGCCCATATCCATAGCCTGCTGGCAGAGAGGGGCGATGAGATCACGTCGTCCGCCGATGTGGCTGGGGTCGCAGACGATGGGCAGAGAGGGGAAGCGGCGGTGAAGTTCAATGGGAATGTGCCACAGAGGAGTGTTGCGGTAGAGCTTCTGGTCGGTGCTGCTGAAACCACGGTGAATGGCTCCCAGACGCTTGATACCGGCACCGTTGATGCGAAGCAGTGCGCCTATCCACAGCTCCAGATCAGGGCTCACGGGGTTCTTCACCAGCACGGGCACATCCACTCCGCGCAGGCTGTCGGCCAGTTCCTGCATGGCAAAGGGATTGGTGGTCGTGCGTGCACCCACCCACAGCACATCGATGCCGGCCTTCAGAGCAGCCTCCACATGCTTGGGAGTAGCCACCTCGGTGGCAGTCAGCATGCCTGTCTCTTCCTTCACCCTATGCATCCAGGGAAGTGCCTTCTCGCCGTTGCCCTCAAAGCCTCCGGGCTTTGTGCGGGGCTTCCATATTCCCGCTCTGAAGATTTTCACACCCTTTGACGCCAAGCCAACGGCTGTAGTCATCACCTGCTCCTCGGTCTCTGCGCTGCAGGGGCCTGCAATCACCAGGGGGCGCTTGGCCTCTATACCTGGCAAGTTCAATGGCTGAATGTCCAATTCCATAGTCTATTGTTGTTTTGTGCGGGAGGAAAAGTAGTCGCCCGAAGCGCACATCCACTTCCGCCGGATTTGTATTTCTTGTCTGTTGTTGCTTCCTTATTATATATATATGTAGTGCCGTTCAGTTGTTGCCGAAGACCGCTTTCACGCGGCGTACAGCCTCCTGGAACTTGTCATCCTTGGCACAGAGGCTGATGCGGATATAGCGCTTGCCGTTGCTGCCAAAGATAAATCCCGGGGTGATGAACACGCGGGCTTCATGCAGCACGCGCTCTGTGAGCTGCTCTGCATCGGTGTATGAGTCGGGTATTCTGCCCCACAGGAACATGCCCGTCTGCTCTGCATCGAACTCACAGCCCAGCACCTTCATGATCTCCTCGGCCATTGCGCGGCGCTTGCTGTAGGTTCCCACGTTGGCCTGTGTGTGCCAGGAGTCGGTGTTGTCATAGGCCTGGGCGGCTGCCAACTGCAATGCGCGGAACGTGCCGGAGTCGATGTTGCTCTTCACCTTCAGTATCCACTGCACGAACTGTGCGTTTGTGGCCAGCATGCCCACGCGCCAGCCCGGCATATTGTGGCTCTTGGACATGGAGTTGAACTCTATGCAGCAGTCCTTGGCACCGGGCACTTGCAGGATGGACAGCTTCTCACCCTGGTTGAGGATAAAGCTGTAGGGATTGTCATTGACCACCACTATATTGTGCCTGCGGGCAAATGCCACGAGCCGCTCATAGGTCTGCTTGCGTGCCGGAGCGCCGGTGGGCATGTTGGGGTAATTGGTCCACATGAGCTTCACACGGCTCAGGTCCATGCGCTCCAGCTCGTCGAAGTCGGGCTGCCAGCCGTTCTCGGGCAACAGGTCATAGTTGACCACCTGTGCTCCCAGCAGTTTGCTCAGGCTGGTGTAGGTGGGATAACCGGGATTGGGAACCAGCACCTGATCGCCCGGATTGACGAAGGCAAGCGTCACATGCAGGATACCTTCCTTGCTGCCTATCAGTGGCTGAATCTCTGTATTGGCATCCAACTCCACTCCATACCAGCGACGGTAGAAACGCGACATGGCTTCGCGCAGCTCCTTGGTGCCCACCGTGGGCTGATAGCCGTGGGTGTCGGGCCTGCGTGCCTGCTCACAGAGCACATCGATAGTCTCCTTGGAGGGCGGCATGTCAGGGCTGCCGATGGCCAGACTGATGATATCCTTGCCCTCGGCATTGAGCCGCGCCACTTCCTTACCCTTGCGGCTGAAGTAATACTCGTTCACTGTGGCCAGCCTATCGGCAGGCTTCACATCATATACTTTGCTTTCCATCTTGATATTCTCCCAGTATTTTCAATTCACTGACCAGCGGACTGATGGCGTTCACAGCCTGGTGAAACCTGCGGTCCTGGTCGAATGATAGGTCAACGTAAAACATATACTGCCACTCCTTGCCTATGATGGGCAGGGACTGTATCTTGGTCAGATTGAGCTTGTAGAACGACAGCACAGAAAGGATGGCACTGAGCGAACCCTCCTCATGAGGCAGGGTGAAGGCCAGACTGGCCTTGTTGGCATCCTTCGTATTGCGCATCTGTCCGGCTTTCTCGGGACGGGCCAGAACCATGAAGCGCGTGAAGTTGTGCTTGTTGGTCTCTATGCCTGTCTCCAGCACCTTCATCCCATAGATGGCTGCTGCATCCTTGTGGCAGATGGCAGCATGCCCGCGCATGTGGAACATGCTGATGTGTGCGGCTGCTCCTGCCGTATCGGCCACCTCCACCACCTTCATTTCACAGTGCCTGGCCAGGAACTCCCTGCACTGCATCAATGCCACGGGATGGGAATTGACTTCGGTGATGCCGTCCCAGTCATCCTCTGGCAGACACATGATGCTGTGGCTGATGCGCAACTTATGTTCGCCTACGATAGTGGCTCCACTCTCTCTGAGCAATTCATAGTTGTGCAGCAGACTGCCTGCTATGGTGTTCTCGATGGCCACCAGGGCAACCACATCATCCTCGTCGTGAAGATGCGCAAACACCTCCTCGAAGGTGTCGCAGCAGAGCAATTCTATATCCTCGCCCTCGAAATACCTGTGGGCGGCAATATCATGAAAACTGCCCTTGATGCCCTGTATAGCTACTTTTCTCATTCCATTTCCCTTCATGAGCCTTATAAAAGAAAATCCCGCTTCATTACGGAGCGGGATTTCTGTCTATTTGATATCGTCTAAGTTCTGCGTTCACCTACTTGGCATATTCATACAGAGTCCCGTTCACTTCAGCTTGCTAAAGTAAAAGTAAAAGTAGAATCCGTAATAAAACTTGCCTGTCTGTGTCATGCGTTCACTCTTTGTTTGCTTTCAATTGCACGGCAAAGTTAGCTATTTCCTTGCATACTGCAAACGAAATAGCCTTTTTTATTGCTTTTCTGCATAAAAATGTCCGTTCATGTCATCCAACAGGTGCGGATCGACAGCCGCAGCAGCCATCAGATCGCGCATAGCCAGGTCTTTTTCGCCTGCCATCATGTGCAGTCGTCCGCGCTCCTTGAGCAGGTGTGCATCCTGGGGATTCTGCTCTATCTCTGCCGTGAGTGCCCGTATGGCCACCTCTATCAGTTCCTTTTCCATTTCTCCTTACCTTATTATATATACGCGCGAGAGTGCGCTGTGTGGATGAGGTCAAATCTTGTCCAGAGCCTGGCGGATATCATCGAGGATATCCTCCACATCCTCGATACCCACCGAGAGGCGTATGAGGTCGGGAGCCACACCTGCCTCGCGCAGTTGCTCGTCACTCAACTGGCGGTGGGTATGGCTGGCCGGATGAAGCACGCAGGTGCGGGCATCGGCCACGTGGGTGACGATGTTTATCATGTCGAGCGAGTCCATAAAGCGCACGGCAGTCTCTCTGTCACCCTTCAGACCGAAGGCTATCACGCCGCATGAGCCATTGGGCAGATACTTCTCGGCCAGAGCGTGGAACTTGTCACCGGGCAGTCCGCTATAGTGCACCCAAGCCACACGGCTGTCCTGCTGCAGAAACTCTGCCACGCGCTGGGCATTGCTGCAATGCTGAGCCATGCGCAGATGCAGCGTCTGCAGTCCCAGATTGAGGATGAAAGAGTTCATGGGAGCAGGAATAGAGCCCAAATCACGCATGAGTTGCGCCACCAACTTGGTGCAATAGCCCATTTCACCAAACGCCTTCACATAAGTGAGTCCGTGGTAGCTCTCGTCGGGAGTGCACAGGCCAGGGAACTTGTCGGCATGTGCCATCCAGTCAAACTTGCCGCTATCCACCACTGCACCACCCACCTGTGAGGCTGTACCGTCCATATACTTTGTGGTGCTGTGTGTCACGATGTCGGCTCCCCACTCAAAGGGACGGCAGTTGACAGGAGTGGCAAACGTGTTATCTACCACCAGGGGAACTCCCATGCTGTGGGCTATACGAGCGAAACGCTCAATATCGAGCACGGCACAACCGGGATTGCTGATGGTCTCGCCGAAGAGTGCACGTGTGTTGGGACGGAAAGCCGCCTTTATCTCCTCGTCACTGGCATCAGGCGAAACAAAGGTGCAGTCGATGCCCAACTTCTTCATGGTAACGCCCAGCAGATTGAAGGTACCGCCGTAAATCTCATTGCTTGCCACGATGTGACTGCCCGCCTCACAGATATTGAAGAGGGCATAGAAGTTGGCAGCCTGGCCGCTGCAGGTGAGCACGGCACCCACTCCACCCTCGAGCTGGGCTATCTTCTTGGCCACGGCATCATTGGTGGGGTTCTGCAGGCGGGTGTAGAAGTAGCCCTCCTTCTTCAGGTCAAACAGCATGGCCATCTCGTCGGATGAGTCATACTTGAAAGTGGTGCTCTGTATGATGGGCGGCTCTATAGGCTCACCATTCTTGGGCTCGTAGCCTCCCTGCACGCACAGAGTGGCTGTCTTGAGATTCTTCTTCATTTTTCTTCCTTGTTCGAATAATGCGTCTGTTATATACTTAGCCCGTCGGGCGCGCATCATTGCATTTATGCTGGTGCTGTGCATCGGCGGCGCACAAAGGTACGGAAAAATTTGCCTCATGGATACACAAAGGATGACTCTTATCGAGCAGAACGGCAAGAAAAGAGGCGAAAACTGTTGTCTGCACGCAATTATATCACTAAATTTGCCATAAAGAATGACAACTTTATACAAGAACAACTATTAACGACTCACAACATGAAGCATCTGTTCCTCACACTCGCCCTCTTGCTGGCTGCCTGTGGCGGCTCTTGGGCCAAATCCATCAAGAACAAACACGTCATCCTCATCGGTCTGGACGGCTGGGGAGCCTACAGCGTGCCTAAGGCGCACGACATTCCCAACATCAGGCAAATGATGGACAATGGCGCATGGACACTCAAGAAACGCAGCGTGCTGGAGTCCAGCTCGGCCATCAACTGGGCATCGATGTTCAATGGAGCCTGCACTGAACAGCACGGCTATACGCAATGGGGCTCACGCACACCCGAGATTCCATCGGCAACGCTCAACGCTAACGGCATCTTCCCCACCATCTATTCCATTCTGCGCGAACAGCATCCCGAGGCCGAGACAGCCTGCATGATGGAATGGGACGGCATCAAGTATCTGGTGGATTCACTGGCCATCAGCCGGGTGGCTGTAGTGCCCGACTACCAGCAGAACCCCGATATGCTGTGCCAGTGGGCAGAGGAATACATCAAGGAGAAGCGCCCTCATCTGGCTGCCTTCTGCTTTGACGGCATCGACCATGTGGGTCACAAGAACGGCCACGATACTCCTGCCTACTATGAAGCCATTGCCGAAGCCGACCGCTTTGTGGGCCGCATCGTGCAGGCCACCAAGGATGCCGGCATCTATGACCATACTGTCTTCATCATCACATCCGACCACGGAGGCAAGGAAAAAGGGCATGGTGGCAAGACGCTGCTCGAGATGGAGACTCCCTTTATCATCTGCGGCAAGGGCATCAAGCAGGGATATGAGATTACCGACGTGATGATGCAGTTCGATGTGGCTGCCACCATCGCCGAGGTCTTTGGTCTGAAGCGTCCCCAGGCCTGGCGTGGTCTTCCCATCTATAGTGCCTTCAAATAACCGGGCACACCATCTCTCCTGCCCCATCATCATCCTAAAGCGGGCAAGGGAAAACCGTGAAACAGCCCAGCCAGCACGCCTGCAGCCCGACGACAAGCGCCCTTTCTGTGCCAACACAAAATGGTGGTACAGAAAGGGCGCTTTCCTGTGGCAATTATCGCAGCACGCTGCATGGGCCTGTGCAGCGCACTCCGATGACCAACGCAGCACGCTGCATCCGCCATCGCACCGCATTGCATTTACCTTCTCTATCTTCCTACAAGCCGCCTTCCAGTTGACTGTTGTGGCGATATCACTTCACATCGCCAATGGCCCTTTGGTATTCCTGCCACAAGGCTTCCACGCCATTCTCGGGCTTGTTGCCCAGCACATGCTTCATGGCAGCATCCCACGACCAGGTGTCCAGTTCGGCTGCCGAGCGGTTGAACTTGCGCAGGAAGTCCTTGTCCTTCGTCTGCTGAATCCACCACAGGAAGTAACCTGCCACGCGATAGCCCTTTCGCCAGGTGTCGGCCTTGGGACGGTCTTTGCTCTGGAAGTCCTGTTCGAAGCAGCCGCAAGCCAGTCGCACGGCATCGGCCATTCCCTCGATGAAGCACCAGAACTCTCCCCCATCGCCATACGAACCGCAGTTCTTGGGCTCCAGCTGATAGGCATGGGTGAGCTCGTGATAGAGCACCCCACGGGTTTCATAGTCGAGCCTCATGGTGTCACCTCCGGCAAAACTGCGCTCTATCCAGCGTGTGCTGTAGCGTATGCCCACATGGTCGCCGCTTCCATACTTCTCGCTCACGCCGTCATAGTCCTTCAGAGTGTAGATGATGCGCTGGAGCTTGGGCAGATTGGGGTCGCTGGGACTCCAGTAGAGAGTCTGAAGCACGCGCCGGGCATTCTCCTGGATATAAGAAATGGGATTGGTGATGATGCGATGATAGATGCCTGACCCTTCGCTGAGCGGACTCTCATCGCGGAAGGTGACTTCACCGGGATTGAACTTCTGCCACCGCTTCTCCACGCGGATGGGCTTGTGATACTTGTTGTGAGCCAGTTGTGCGCTCACAGCCTGCGCCATCATCATGAGCAGCAGGCAGGCAATGGTAACTCTTTTCATATAGGTTGAATTGAATGGTGAACGGATTTAGGCGTTGGGGCCAGCGGTTAGGACTGACCGTTTTTCTGTGATTAAAGGTTAGGAGACAGAACTTTTCCTCTGTGTTCTCTGCATATCCGGCTCTCTCGCCAGCAGTTCTACCCCCTAACCTCCAACTGACAAATCTCCTCTTCCTTCCTGCTCTATGAGAGCACCGAGAGGTCTGCCATGTCGCCGCTCTTGCGCCTGCGCTCTATCAGAGCCTCGCGCATCTTGCGCTGGCGACGGGTCTCATTGAGACGGCGCACGAAGATGTTGGGGATGGCCACACCGAGTGCGATGCACAGGATGACGAGCGAAGCCTGAATGGCATTGTTCATGGCTACTGTCACCTCGCCCACTACGCCGTTCATGTCAATGAAGGCAAACAGAGCACGATACATGAGTACTCCGGGAATCATGGGGATTACGCTGGGGATGGTGATACACTGATGAGGGGTGTGAAACCAGTGGCGGGCTTGGATGGCAATGATACTCACCAGCGACGAACCAGCCAGAGAGCCCATCACCAGGCCCATGTCGAGTCCGACGTTGCCGCTGCTGGCACCCAGATTGACAAAGTTGCGGGTACATACAGCCAGCACACCTCCCACTGCCACAACGGGCAAGAGGCGCTTCTGCACATTGAATATCATGCTGAAGCCCACGGCTGAAATGGCAGCGGCTACGGCATATTCCCAGTATTCATGATGGGGCGTGAGGGAAAGCGTGCGCACAAAGTTGTCGATGCCACACACCCGGATGGCCAGTGCAATGCCGAACGACATGGCCAGAATCATAATGAGGGTGTGCAGGGCACGTATCACACCTGTGTCGATATAGCCGTCAAGCATGTCGCTCACAAAGTTGATGAGTGGCACACCAGGCACTATAAACAGGGCACAGGCCAGCAGCGGATGCCAGGGAGTGTCGCTCAGTCCTGTGAAGGTGCTTAGCCAGGCGAGCAACGTACCTACAAAGGCGGCACAACCAATGGCTATGCTGCCGTTGGCTCCACCTGCCACCAGCACCTGTCTGAGCCGCAAAGCCAGGATAGCTGCAATGGAGCACAGCAGGAAGGCCATCCAATCACAACCGAACTGAATACAGAAGCCTCCGCAGGCCAGTCCGCCTCCGATGGCCACCATCCAGGGTGTATAGTTGCGTGCACGATTGCGGATGTCGTGCAGATCATGCTCAAACTGGTCAAGCGTATAGTCCTCGCTGATGGCTCTCCATGTGAGGCGGCTCACCTCGGAGATGGCTGCAAGGTTGATGGCATGGTGCAGACAACTGCGGAACTTGGTGAACGAATGGGCAGCGTCGCTGTAATTGACCTGCAACACCTCGTAGTTGACCACGATGTGCAGATAGTTCTCGTCAAGCCCGAGCCATACTGCCACGCGCCGCATATTCCTCAGCACGCGGGAGGTATCGGCACCGCTTTCCATCAGCAAGCAGCCAGCCTGAAGCAGCAGATCGAGCCTGCGCATCAGAGTCTTCCTCAATTCCCTGGCCGTCTTCAAGTCTTCGGCCACCTCTCTCACACTCATCTCTGAGTGCTGATTGTTTCCTTCGTTCATCTTCTTGTTGTTTCCGTTCAATCGCATTAAAGGGCTTTCTCACACGCCTTTAGTGTATTCGAGCGATGCCCCTACCCGTTTCGAGGTGCAAAGGTACACACTCCCAAGGCGAAAGCCAAGCGGAAAGGCATATTTTTTCAATGATTTTTAACGGCATTGCCATTATGTGTAAAAACCGTCGCCTGCGGCTTCCTTCGGCACGCCGGTCTGCCTGGGTGAGAGCTTCAGCCGGATGCCTGCATCGCTTTTTCGCGGCGGAATTGTTGTCCATGTCGGGAAAAAGCACGTACTTTACACGTTGCTAAGGGCCACCCACCATCTGGAGGCTCGCAAAGATGCCGCCTGCGCGGCACAAATGACTGACAACAAGACAAGTAATGAAGCAGCAGAACACACTATTCAAAGTAAACGGCGCCGATTATGTGGTGCCTTTCATGCTCATCGCCTCCCTGTTCTTCCTGTGGGGATTTGCCCACAGCATCCTGGAGGTACTGAACCCACATTTCCAACAGTCCTTCAACATATCCAAGACGATGGCGGCTTTTGTGCAGGCTGCAGTCTATGGCGGATACTTCCTCATGGCGCTGCCGGCAGGCTACATCGTGCGTCGCTGGGGCTACCGCCGTGGGGTGCTCACCGGACTTCTGCTCTATGGAGTGGGCGCGTTGCTCTTCATCCCGGGCAGTATGATGGAGTCGTTTCCCTTTTACGTCTTCTCTCTCTTCGTCATCGGATGCGGTCTGACCTGTCTGGAGACGAGTGCCAACCCCTACACCACCGTGCTTGGTCCGGCCGACTCAGCCGAGCGCCGCATCAACCTGGCACAGTCGCTCAACGGTGTAGGCTGGATTGTGGGGCCGCTGGTGGGAGGTGCGCTGCTCTTTTCGGGCGGCAATATCGCCATCCCCTATACCATCGTGGGTATCGTGGTGTTGTGTACGATGGTGGTCTTCAGCCGTTGCAACCTGCCCGAGATAAAGGATGCCGACAGCGGAGAGACAGCCGGCGAGTCAAAAGCCGCAGCCTGCGAAGTGCCACAGGGCAAACTGTGCAACCTGGCTTTCCTGGCCGGTATGCTGGCGCTGTTCCTTTATGTGGCAGCACAAACGGGTGTCAACAGTTTCTTCATCAACTATATGACCGAAACCACCGACATATCACCCGAACAGGCATCGCGCTGGCTGGGCTTCGGCGGCATGGGTCTCTTTGTCGTGGGACGTGTATTGGGCAGCTGGCTCATGGAGTACATCAAGCCTCGTTACATGCTCATGGGCTGTGCGGCACTGGCTTCGATGGCCACCATTCTGCTGGTACGCGGTAGCGGCAACATCGGTCTGGCGAGCTTCCTGGTGGTGTATCTGGCCGAGAGCATCATGTTCCCCACCATCTTCTCACTGGCCTTGCGCTCCAGCAACGGCCACACCAAGACGGCTTCTTCACTGCTCATCATGACCATCGTGGGAGGTGCCATAGCGCCTGTCATCATGGGTGCAATAGCCGACAACACTGGCAGCATGGCTCTGGCATTCACTGTGCCTCTGATCTGCTACATATATATAATGGTTTATAGCATAGGCAACCGATGAAAGACGGATACGTACAGAAACCCCACAACGGCAAGGTACGCCGGTGGGTGCAGACAATGGAACTGAGGGACAATCCTGCCCTCATCGCCGAATACAGAAAGCGTCACAGCCAGGGGCAGATATGGCCCGAGATTCTGCAAGGCATACGCGATTGCGGACTCTACGATATGGAAATCTACATCCTGGGCACCCGACTGGTGATGATATGCGACGGTCCCGAGGACCTCAACTGGGATGAAGCCATGCAGAAGATGGCTCAAGGTCCACGTCAGGCTGAGTGGGAAGCCTTCATGAGCACCTTCCAGCAATGCAGCAAGGACGAAAGGAGCGACGAGAAATGGCACATGATGGAGCGCATGTTCCATGTGTATGAGGAGGGAGAAGAGTAAAAGCAGCATCCCCTAAGCGGTTTCCGCACAGCACGAGAGAGGAATACAGAAGCACACCAGCCCCCAAAGCTATCCGTCACAGCCTGATGGGAATTTGGGGACAGGATGGTTTGCCTTCATCCGAAGACATCAGAATGACAACAAGGAAAAGCCATGACTAAGAAGATTATCAGTATGGCACTTCTGCTATTGGCGGGAGTGATGAGTGCCAGTGCACAGTTTGTCACGCCACAGGACTTAGAAAAATATGCCGAGAAGAAGTATGGCGATTCGTGGGTAAAGACGGCCAAGAGGCTGGAAAAGCAATTCAATATCGATGGCAACGGAGCGCTCACCTATCGGAAAATCGTTCAGATGCCGGGGAAGTCAAAGAACGAGCTCTATATGATGCTCAATGACTGGCTCTCCACCACATTCTGCACCTCAGACCGATATACCATCCGCCTCAGGGACACTGCCAGAGGCAAGATTGTGGCACAGGGATATGTGCAGAATATAGCCAAGTACGACGGAGTAGTCAACCAATACCACGTGAGCATATCTCCCATTGTCACATGCGACATCAAGGATGGGCGGGTGCGTGTGACTTATTCCGTTCCGCTTCTGGATGTCGTCCGCCTGGAAGGGGGACGCAGAGGGGACAAGGACAATCCGCCCATCCTGCCCGAAGTGCACAACGAGCAGTGGCAGATAGAATACTGTTATCCGCTATACAAAAAGGACGAGCACAAGCGTGCATCCAGCAAGGCTTTGGTGATGACATACGCCCACTCGCAAATGGTGACAGACCGCGTGTGCAACTATCTCAGCAATGCATTGGCAGAGGACAACGATAACGACTGGTAAACAGTCAGGCGACAATACAGACAGATGAAGGACAGCATACAGATAAAAGGCGCGAGAGTCAACAACCTGAAGAATATCAGCCTGGAGATTCCGCGCCGCAAACTCATTGTGATAACGGGACTGAGCGGCAGCGGAAAGAGTTCGCTGGCCTTTGACACGCTTTATGCCGAGGGACAGCGACGCTACGTGGAGAGCCTGAGTGCCTACGCACGTCAGTTCCTGGGCAGGATGAACAAGCCCGAGTGTGACTATATCAAGGGCATTCCACCTGCCATTGCCATCGAGCAGAAGGTGACCACACGCAACCCGCGAAGCACTGTGGGCACAAGCACAGAGATATATGAATACCTGCGCCTGCTCTTTGCCCGCGTAGGCAAGACCATCAGCCCCATCAGCGGCACCGAGGTGAAGCGCCACACCACCGAGGATGTGGTGCAGTGTGCCACCAGCCACGCCGACGGCACCAAGTTTCTGGTGCTCTGCCCCATACGCGTTCCCGAGGGACGCTCACTGGAGCAGCAGCTCGACATCTACCACCAGAGTGGCTTTGCGCGACTGGAATACAAGGGTGAGGTGTGCCGCATCGACGAGTTTGACAGCCGGCAGGCAGACACAGAGCAAATGTATCTGGTGATAGACAGATTGGCGGTCTCGCACGAGAAGGATGCCATATCACGCCTGACGGACTCTGCCGAGACGGCTTTCTATGAAGGTGGCGGTGAGATGATGCTTCGCTTCATGCCCGACGGGGAACTGCACTCCTTCAGCATACGCTTCGAGGCAGACGGCATCACCTTTGAGGAACCCTCCGACAACATGTTCTCCTTCAACTCCCCCGCAGGCGCTTGTCCCGAGTGTGAAGGCTTTGGCAAGATCATCGGCATAGATGAGCATCTGGTCATCCCCAACAGCGCACTCAGCGTGTATGACAATGCTGTGGTGTGCTGGCGAGGCGAGAAGATGAGCGAATGGAAAGAGTGGTTCATCCGCTTCAATTCCGAAAGGGGCTTCCCCATATTCAAACCTTATTACGAACTCACACAGGAGGAGAAGGACTGGCTCTGGCATGGAGTCCCCTCGGGAATGGCCCCACGCAAGCTCAGAAGCGAGAAGTTGGGGGGCAAGGAGGTGCCTGTGCCTGCCGAATGGACCATCTGCCCCGAGGAGCGCGAGTGGGGCTTGCTCAGCATAGATGCCTTCTTCGAGATGCTCCGACAGGGGCAATACAAGATACAGAACCGCGTGATGCTGGCCCGCTATCGCGGAAAGACCACCTGCCCCAAGTGCCACGGCACCCGGCTCAAGCCCGAAGCCAATTATGTGAAGGTGGGCGGACGGAGCATCACCGAACTGGTGGAGATGCCCGTGGGGGTACTCAAGGAGTGGATGGATGCCCTCACACTCACCCCTGCCGAACTGGGTGTGGCACAGCGCATCCTCACCGAGATACGCCAGCGGTTGCAGTTCCTCCAGGATGTTGGTCTGGAGTATCTGACACTCAACCGCCCTTCGGCATCGCTCTCCGGCGGTGAGAGCCAGCGCATCAATCTGGCCACATCACTGGGCAGCAGCCTGGTGGGAAGCCTGTATATACTGGACGAACCGAGCATAGGACTGCACAGCCGCGATACGGACAAGCTCATCAAGGTGCTCAAGCAGCTGCGCGATTTGGGCAACACAGTGATAGTGGTGGAGCATGACGAGGAAATCATGCGTGCTGCCGACTGGCTCATCGACATCGGCCCGGAGGCAGGACGCCTGGGAGGAGAAATCATGTACAACGGTCCGGCACAGCCTCTGCCCCAGGACTGCCAGGCCGGCACGAGCCACACGCTCGACTATCTCACCGGGCGTGAGGTGATTCCCGTGCCCGAGAGCCGCCGTCCGTGGAACGCCTTTATAGAAATCAAGGGGGCGCGGGCCAACAATCTGAAGGGCATAGATGTGCGCTTCCCGCTCAACGTGATGACCTGTGTGACAGGTGTGAGCGGCAGTGGCAAGAGCACCCTGGTGCGCGATATCCTCTATTGTGCCCTCAAGAGAAAGCTCGACGAGGCTGCCGACCGCCCCGGCGAACACGTATCTCTGGAGGGAGACTTGCAGATGGTGAAGGCAGTGGAGTTTGTTGACCAGAACCCCATAGGCAAGAGTTCACGCTCCAACCCCGTGACTTACGTGAAGGCCTGGGATGAGATACGCCGCCTCTTTGCCGCACAGCCTCTGGCCAAGCAGATGGGCTACACGGCCGGATGCTTCAGCTTCAATACCGAAGGAGGCCGCTGTGAGGAGTGCAAGGGAGAAGGCACTGTGACCGTTGAGATGCAGTTTATGGCCGACCTGGTGCTTCCCTGCGAGAGTTGCCATGGCAAGCGCTTCAAGCAAGACATACTGGAAGTCACCTTCGGGGGAAAGAATGTGTATGATGTGCTCAACATGACCATCAACCAGGCCATCGAGTTCTTCACAGCCCATCAGCAACCCCGCATCGTGGGACTCTTGCGGCCGCTCCAGGATGTGGGACTGGGCTACATCAAGCTCGGCCAATCCTCCTCCACCCTGTCAGGCGGCGAGAACCAGCGCGTGAAGTTGGCCTACTATCTGGGCATGGAGAAGCACGCGCCCACGGTATTCATCTTCGACGAGCCTACCACCGGCCTTCATTTCCACGACATACGCCGCCTGCTGGATGCCTTCAACGCACTCATCCAGCGCGGGCATACGCTTGTCATCATCGAGCACAATATGGATGTCATCAAGTGTGCCGACCATGTGATAGACCTGGGACCGGAAGGTGGAGCACGAGGCGGGCAGCTCCTCTGTTGCGGCAAGCCCGAAGAGGTGGCTCTGTGCCAAGACAGCTACACCGCACGCTTCCTCAAGGAAAAGCTCGATATGCAGTAATCTGCCGCCGTCGGAGCTGACAAGGCAAAAAATCGAGCCAAGGTTACTTGGCAAAGTAATACTGGATACTTGGCCGTTTATCCTTGGATACATTGCCAAGTAATACTGGATACTTTTTCGGGGCAGTTTCTTGCCCTCCGACTCCCCCCTTCCATGTGTCTTTTCCTGATTTTACTGAATCGGGAAAAGACACAGGGTCGGAACCCCAAAAAAGAGTACGTATCCTGGCAGCGCCAAACGGAAGACACCGCCACCCCAGAAGGGGCAGGAGCGCCAACTGAAGCAGTGCCATTCCAAGGCAAGTGACAACGGATTCAGTATGCCATTTACAGCACCGTCAACCGATTCAGTTTATGAATAGGAAAAGTGCCTGGTTAAACCACTAAAACACACAAGATTACAGGCGCAGGAGGAAATTCCCTACTGAGACGGGGAAAATTGTCTTATAAGACAATTTGAATTGTCCTATAAGACAATTTTTACGAGATTAGCGGCAGCATAGCAAAACAGGCTCCCGACTGCGGGTCGGGAGCCTGTTTTTATGTAGTAAAGTGAAGGATGCTGGCAGACTGCTATCTCAGCACGCTCTTCCTGGTCTTGTTGCCAGTCCTCATGATGCCCACACCCTTTTGCGGTACGCTCAGGCGGCGGCCACTCAGGTCATAGTATTCCACCTCACCCTGCCGTGAGGCATCCACATTGCCGATTCCCGTTCCGTTGGGATTGGTGAGATAGCCCTCGAAGTTGGCCATTTCCAGCCCCTTCTTGTTGGCATCATACTCCACTGCACCCTTCAGGCTGAAGCAGTCCTCAAACATGTCATCATTGGGCTTCACGGCTGTGGTCACAAACAGTTCGCTGGCAAGGATGGTGGTCAGGCTGCGGCATCTGCCGAACATATGGCCCATATCGGTCACCTTGGCTGTATTGAACCGTGTGAGGTCGAGGGTGATGAGCGACGAGCAGGCGTAGAACATCTGGTTCATATCCGTCATCTCCTCGGTATTCAGGTTCTCTATGCCGGTGATGGTTTCCAGGTTGTAATAGTTGACAAACCACATGTGCCCGCTGGTGGGACGGGCATCGGCAAAGCTTTCATCGAACACCACCGTCCTGACATCAACGCCTGTCGATACCCTAATCCAGCCTGGAGTTTCGGCGCCGGTATTCAGCGGATAGGCTCCTGCCGGCTTCTTTGTGTCATATCTGAAGGTCATCGTGCCAAGGTCGGCATCCATCACCACATACGCCTCCGGCTCTGTGGGAGCAATGTTGCTCAGGTAGCCGGTGGTATAGTTGGCCATCTCCTTTCCGGTCTTCTCCTCATCATACATGACGGCACCTCTCAGCTTGTCGCACTTGGCAAACATGTCGGTTCCGGCATTCTCCATTGTCAGGGCTGTCACCACAAACTTGTCGGAGACATAGATATTGGTGAGTGCGGAACAATGGTAGAACATATTGTTCATATCTACCACCTTGTCGGTACAGAAGGTCGAGAGGTCGAGGACGGTGAGGTCGTCACAGTCCTTGAACATAGCCGACATGTCGGTCACCTTCTCTGTATTGAACCGTGTGAGGTCGATGGATTTGAGTACCCGGCAATCGTTGAACATCATGCTCATGTTGCTCATCTCCTCGGTGTTGAGATGCGCCATGCCGTCGATGGCCTTCAGCGACGAGAAGCTGTCAAACCACATGAAACCGTTTGTGGGCTTGGCTCGGGCAAACGACTCGTCAAACACCACCTTCTCTACCTTATAATATATGTCCTTTCGCCAGCCCGGTGCCTCGTCGGCCATATTCAGCGGATAGGCTCCCACGGGACGCTTCATGTCGAACTTGAACGTCAGTGTCTTGCTGTCCGCGTCAAATACGGCATAAGCCTCTGCCTCTTGGGCCAACATAGGGATTCCCCATGCAGGCAAACACATCACTACCGTCACTATCAGACGGCTGACAAGTGTTCTGAAGTCAAGGTGCTTCTTCAGAGTAATTAAATTTATCATTATTAATAAAAGACTTTCTGTGTTTCTCATTCGTTCTGTCCATCCACCTTCAAGCAGGCAGCAGAGGCAAGTGCTCCAGGACAAAGAGGGGGATGCAATCCACATCACACTTCCTCATATAACCGTCCTACAGGCAGCATAAACCGCCTTCAGCATGGCAAATTTACAATTAAATGAGCAGAGGAACAAACAAAAGAACAAAAATCTTCGCCTCCCCAGCAAATTTCCCTCTCGTCCTCAGCCTCATCCCTTTCCCCGGCCAACTTGCCCTCCGCATCCTTTTACGTACATTATATATATAGCCCCATAATGACACACAACGCACCACCCATCAAGTTTGGGCAAAACAAAATGTCGTGTTTAGACAGAACAACCAGCGCCATGCGTTAATTTTAGTTAACCTTGCAAGTCTTTTGCCCAATTCCATTTACCATTCCAGAACATCTTACTAAATTTGCTTCAATATTATTCCAAGCCTCGAATCTGACAAGAAACGGGATTGCCTTACAAATCACATATGCCGCAAAGACTCATGGATTCAAGAAACAATCGGTTCACGGAGATGCTTCTGCTCATGTGCTTCTGCTTGAGCAGTCTGGCAGTGGAAGCGCAAAAAGTTCCACACACGCGAGACTTCCCCACCCGAAGGGAGTGCAGAAGAATGATGAAGCTCATCAAACGAGCCGACCACCAAGAAGATTATGTGCGGCAATGGTACAAGAGGCAAAAGCGAGAGCCACCCCAAGACTGGGGAAAGGAGGTCAAGCGCAAAGACGAGAACCACAGATTTGAATATCTGACAGACAAAGATTTCAATGACAACGCAAGGGGATGCTATATGGTAGATGGAGTCTATATCGGCCCCTACGACATAGGCATCAACTGCTGTTCCATGAAAAGGAAGATTCTGGATTCTGACTCAGACTTCCCCTTTACCATCAGAAGCATTGGCAAAGACAAAGACTCTTTGGTACTTGACGTTCCCTTGGGTGAATGGTCAGAAAAAGAAGAAGAATGCTGGCCCAGCATACGCGGAAAGGAGATTTCCTACATCTGCAATTATGAGAGCGAGGGGAAAAATATCGAGTTGATAAGTCTGGACGACCTTCGAAAAGAACGCTTTCCACATCTTGACGCACCCGTCATCTACACAATAAACAAATTCTTCATCACACACGATGAAGACCTCTACAAACTGGACAAGAACTTCATATATAGAGTGCAACTGATAACTTCCGAACAAATTCCCACTTTGGGAAAGGCTTACCCGCACTTCGCCATTATACGCATCTACACCCATACCGCCCACAATTGGCATCAGGGAATCATTGGCGTGAAATAAACCAGCAAGAAGCATTATGACTAAATCAAGGAACAACACAGACAGATACAGGCTCATCATCGGCCTTTTGATTCTGTTATGCATATGCTCTGTGGAAACAGCAGCACAAGGCTGGTACACATGCCAAGAGGAAGTCCAGCATTTCCGTGAGCACATGCGTCTGTTGCAATCTACCCCTCCCACGGATTGCAGCAAGACAAGAGAAGACCCCAACCACAACGATGAAGTGGCAAGCGACACCTTTTTCAACAAAAGGCTCATGTCTAAAGTATGCTTCACCTTGAACGGCACTTATATCGGCCCCAGCGACATAGGTATCAACTGCTGTTCGACGAAAAAGAGGGAGATACGCATTGGACACGGGAAACCGTTCACGATAAGAGGCATAGGAGCCCACAACGACTCCATCACGATAAACATGCCAGACAGCCTGGCAAGTGGCAAAGGGCAAACGCCTGCCATTCGCAACAGGGACTTTTGGTATGTAATCAACTACGAGGACCAGGACAACAAGACCTTCCTGGTCACTCTTGACGAAGTGAAGAAGGCACTCTACCCCAATCTCAAGGAACCCATTCTGTTTATGATAAACAAGTTCTTCATCACCCACGATGAGGACCTCTACAGGATAGACAGGAATTTCATCATGAAAGTGGAATTGCTCAACTCGTCCGACATCTCTGCGCTAAAGCTCTTCCCCACCTTCAGCATCATACGCATATTCACCTGGACTCCCCACAACTGGCACCAAGTCCAAGGCTATGAAACCAGCCTGACGGAATAAGGAACCCATGTGAATCATGACAGAATTCAAGCAGTACTACTTACTTTGCCTATGAAGTATATCTTACTTTGCCTATGAAGTACTACTTCTATCGCCCACGCAGTACTGCTTCTTTTTTTCTCTTACCCTTTGATTAAGTCAAATGACCAAACGAATTCCTCATCACCTACGATGAGCACCTCTGTTGTTTTATAGTTCAGTCTTCAATTCATTATACAAATCTACTGGACCCAAGTGCCAGTATTTTGTACTTTCTGTTGACAACTTCTTGTACAACTCTGAACGATAGATACGGCTAAGACTCTCTTGTAGAGTAAAGCCATAATCATCGTGCAAATATTCTACCAGCCAGCAAATTTTACCTGGCAAAAGCAGATGGGGGTTGTTTTGGTTTATTTGAAACATATTATTTTCCTATTCTAATTGCTTCAATGAAATGTAGTGCCGCCTCTTAAACAGCCTTTATGCGATGTTGCAAGAGGCTTCTACTGCTTCTTTATTAGGTTGGATGAAATGGGATTGAACTCTATCCCACAAACCACACAGACGAATTGACAGCCTCTTATCGGCCAAGCGACAAGATTCTAATCCGTCCCGCAACCTTCTCTCATGCGGCTGAGCTGGTCGAGCAGTTGGATGTGGTGGGCATCCAATTTGCCTTGCAGGATGAGTTTGCGGTTGTATTTCCACCAGTTGAGGAGCCCCCGGTTCTCCACTTTGCGCTTGTCGGGCAGGTGGCGATGCTCCCGCACATAGGCCAGGAGCTGAGCGTAATGCTCCTGCCAGTTCTGTTCTCTCTTTGAAACTTTCATCTTTGTCTTTCACAAAAAGAGGCGGGTTGCACGAGAGTATTCCTCTGCAACCCGCCAGTGTATTCTGTTAGTGCCCAGGCACAATAGAGTGCCCATGGCTGCTTATCAGAAGTAGAAGCCCATGCCAAGCTTCAGTCCCACCTCGGTACCCTCGCTGAAGCGGTTGAAGCAGAGGTTGCAATAGACTGACGGTTCGATGCTCAGATAGCGGTTCACATAGAAGCAGTAGCCCACCTCGGGTGAAAGATGCATGTAGTTGCGGTTGCCAAAACGGTTCACCTCCGTCACTATCACCTGTTTGGTACCATCAGGCAATGTGCTCTCCACGCTGTTGACAGTCTTTCCTGTAGTCACATTGCTGGCATGCTGAAAGGTGAGTCCCAGTCCCAGGAAGATGCCGTTCTGCTCGATGTAGTATCTTCCGCCCACACCCACTTGCAGGTCGTTGCGGTTCTTCATAGTGCCGCGAGCACCCTGATGTTCATATCCCAGGCGTCCGTATATCATCCAGCCGTCTTCCACAAAATAGCCGCCAGTGGCCTGAACGCCCATCTTGAACTTGGAGTCCTTGCTGTAGGAGAGTCCCATACCGGTAAGTGAAGTGTTGAGATAAGAGGTGTATTTCTCAAACTGGGCAGATGCCGACAGACTGGTCACTGCCATCAGCAGCACCAGCATACCTTTTCTCAATGTGGATGTCTTCATTGCGATATTCTTTAGAGTCGTTATAAATTTAATGAGGGCGAAGTTATGGGATTTTTACCAAGTCAGCAAGCATCAGTGCCGCATTTTAGTATGTTTTAACTTCTGCCGCCATTGCTTCTCCTGCGCACAAGCCAATACCCGAACAGGGCAGTAAGCAGGCACATGAAGACCAGTCCGCTCACGATGCCCACACAGAGGGGCAACTGGAAACCTTCGGGTGCAACCAGTATGTAACTGGAACACACTACGGTCATAAACATGGCAGGAAGCAGGGTAATCCAGAAGCTGCGTCCCTTGCGTGCCAACCACACACTCACAGCCCACAGAGTCATGAAGGCAAGCGTCTGATTGGACCATGCGAAGTAGCGCCAGAGCACATTGAAGTCGATGAACAACAGCATACCGCACACCACGAAGATAGGCAGACTGAGCGCGAGACGCTTCCAGAGCTTGTTCTGAGGGAAGTGGAGGAAATCGGCTGCCATCAGTCGGGCGCTGCGCAAGGCAGTATCGCCACTGGTGATAGGTGCTGCCACCACACCCAGTATGGCCAGTATGGCTCCTATCCTGCCCATCCAGCTACTGCACAGGGTGCTTACCACCACGGCAGGATTGCCCATATCGGCCAGTTGCTGATAGCCGCCGGCATACTTGATGGAGGCTGCTGCCCAAATGAGAGCCACCAGCCCCTCAGCTATCATAGCTCCGTAAAAGACGCGACGGCCCATACGCTCACTCTTGAGACAACGTGCCATCATGGGGCTTTGAGTGCCGTGGAAACCGCTGATGGCACCACAGGCTATCGTGATGCACAGCATGGGAAACACGGGCAACCCCTTGGGATGATGGCCCGTGAGAGGGTCGGTGAATTCGGGCATCCAGCCGTCATGGGTGAAGATGCCTATTGCCAGACCCACTGCCATGATGAGCATAGCCAGTCCGAAGAGGGGATAGATGCGGCCGATGAGTGCACTCACAGGCAGCAGAGTGGCCAATATATAATAGAAGAAGACGAGTGCCGACCAGAAGAAGACAGTGCCGCAAGCGCCCCAACCAGACGTCATGTTGCTGAGCAGATTGGCCGGTGTGGCCACAAACACAGCTGCCACCAGCACCAGAAGCACCATGGAGAACACGCGCATGAGGAGCCTGATGCCCGACCCCAGTTCATCGCCCACAAACTCGGGAATGGATATACCACCCTTGCGCAGGCTGATCATCCCGCTCATGTAGTCATGTGTAGCACCCGCAAAGATACAGCCAAGCACTATCCACAAGTAGGCTGCAGGACCAAACAGAATGCCCATGATGGCACCGAAGATGGGGCCAGTGCCGGCAATGTTGAGAAACTGGATGAGGAACACTTTCCAAGTGGGCATGGGGATATAATCCACTCCATCCTGCTTGGTAAAACACGGTGTGGGCCTGTCTGGCTCCACTCCGAACACTCTCTCCACCACTGCGCCGTAGAACACATATCCAAGCACAAGGGCAACAAGAGAAATACAAAACGAAATCATGTCTGCTTCTTTTTCTTATAAACTGACGTGCAAATTTACGAAAAAACGATAAAAAGAACTATCTTTGTGGGCATGAATAAGCTCATAAGGACTTGTGCACTGGCTCTGGCAGCCATACTTTGCACCACAATATACGCGCAGGAACTCTTTTCACCTGCCCATCCCGCACCCAAGAGAGAGGTGCGCGGAGTGTGGGTAACCACGCTGGGAGGACTGGACTGGCCTAAGACAAAGGCCAATTCAGCCAACGGTATCGAACGTCAGAAGCAGGAGCTGAGGCAGATACTGGACCAACTGCAGGCCTGCAAGATGAACACTGTGTTCCTGCAGACACGTGTGCGCGGAAGCGTCATCTACCCCAGCCGCATCGAACCATGGGATATCGCGCTCACGGGACAGTACGACAAAAGCCCGGGCTATGACCCTCTGGCCTTTGCCATAGAAGAATGCCACAAGCGTGGGATGGAACTGCACGCCTGGGTGGTGACCGTTCCGTGCTTCAAGACAGCACAGGCCAAGCGCATGGGCAAGAAAGGGCTGCTGCACACCCACCCCTCCTGGCTCAAGCGGCATGCCGACTCCTATTATCTGGATCCCGGACTGCCCGGAGTGGCGGAGTACATAGCAGGCATCTGCCAAGAGATAACCGAGAACTATGACATCGACGGTATCCACTTCGACTACATTCGTTATCCCGAGAACGCAGAATCCTTCCCCGATGCAGCCACCTACAGAAAATACGGCAAGGGGCAATCCAAGCGCCAGTGGCGATGCAACAACATCACCGCCATCGCACGGCTGGCCTACCAGCGCATCAAGGCTGTGAAACCCTGGGTAAGGGTAAGCTGTTCGCCTGTAGGCAAATACCAAGACGTATCGCGCTATTCTGCCAAGGGATGGGCAGCACTCACCACCGTGCATCAGGATGCACAGGGATGGTTGCGCCAGGGCATTATGGATATGCTCTGTCCCATGATGTACTTCCAGGGCGACCACTTCTACCCCTTCGCTGCCGACTGGCAGGAGCAGTCCTACGGGCGCATCATCGTGCCTGGTCTGGGCATTTACTTCCTGAGTCCGAAAGAGAAGGACTGGGAATGGGGCGTCGTGCAGCGCGAGTTGTGCTACATCCGCCAGCAGCAGTTGGGCGGCCAGGCATACTTCCGCAGCCAGTTCCTCACCGGCAACACCAAGGGTATCTACGACTATCTACACGATTCCTATTACCCCTATCCCGCACTCACCCCCGCGCTCACCTGGCTATGCTGCACTCCGCCAGAGGCTCCCAAGGTGACCACACAAGAGCGAGTGAATGGAGTGAAGGAGCATCTGGTATGGAGCCAGGTGAAAGGAAGCCAAGGTGAAGCATGCCGCTACGTACTCTACGCCGGCAAGTCGTCGCCCGTGGATATCACCAACCCTGCCAACATAGTGACAGTGACCGAACAGACAGAATACACCTACAACCTGCTCTCACGCACCCTCTACGGTCTGCACATGGCGGTGACTGCCATCGACAGGTTTGGCAACGAGAGCCAGCCAACGGAATTCTGATCACATCTTACACATTATTTATATATAAGGAATATGAGCAAGAAGACAATCGTTGATGTATTCGAACACAGTGTGAAAGCTTATGCTAACAACACTTTCCTCATGGAGAAGGTGGGACAGACATGGGTCAACACCACATACAGGGAAGTGAAGCAGATGGTCTATTGGCTTGGAGCGGGCCTGCAGGAACTGGGCGTGAAGAAAGGCGACTGCATGGCATTGCTGTCAGAGGGACGCAACCTGTGGATAGTGAGCGAACTGGCCATGTTCTATGCCGGTGCCATCAACGTGCCCCTAAGCATCAAACTGGAGGAGAACAACGACCTGCTTTTCCGCATGCAGCACGGCGATGTGCGATATATAGTGGTGAGCGGAATGCAACTCAAGAAGGTGCGGGCTATCCGCAAGGAGCTTACTGCCGTAGAGCGCGTGATTGTGCTCGACAAGCAAGACCAGTGGGAGGAGGGCGAAATAGGACTCGAAGAGGTGATGGAGATGGGCCGCAAGCGCCTGGCAGAATGCACTCTGGACGAGTTCAAGAGCGTGGGACTGAGCCTGCAGAACTCCGACATCGCCACCATAACCTACACCAGCGGCACTACAGCCGACCCTAAAGGCGTGTGTCTGACACACCGCAACTACACAGCCAACGTGGAACAGTGCCTCACCAGAGTGCCTATCGACCAGACCTGGCGCACGCTCATCATACTGCCCCTCGACCATTGCTTTGCCCACGTGGTAGGCTTCTACGTGATGATGATGCAGGGTGCATCGGTGGCTACCGTGCAGAACGGACGATCGCCCATGGAGACTCTGAAAAACATACCACTGAATATCCGCGAGGTGAAACCGCACTTCATCCTCTCGGTGCCCGCACTGGCCAAGAGTTTCAAGAAGAACATCGAGCAGAGCATACGCAAGCAGGGTGCCAAGGTACAGTGCCTCTTCGACATTGCCACAGAGGTGCGCAGGCTCTATTATGGCGAGAGCTGTCTCGACGGCAAAGGACTGCGTCTGCTGCTCAAGCCGCTTGTGGCGCTGTTTGACAAACTGCTGCTGAGCAAGGTGAGAGAGAGTTTCGGAGGCGAGTTGCGCTTCTTCATCGGCGGAGGAGCATTGCTCGACAAGGATCTGCAGCGCTTCTACATCGGCATCGGACTGCCTATGTATCAGGGCTACGGCCTCAGCGAAGCCACTCCCGTCATCAGTACCAACACCCCCGAATACTATCGTCTGGGCAGCAGCGGCAAACTGGTGCAGCCCATCCAGCTGCGCATCTGCGACTCCGAAGGCAAAGAACTTCCCCTGGGCGAACAGGGTGAGATAGTGGTCAAGGGCGAAAACGTGATGGCCGGATACTGGAAGAATCCCGAGGCTACAGCAGCCACAGTGCGCGACGGATGGCTCTACACGGGCGACCTGGGATATATGAGCAAGGAAGGTCTGCTCTATGTATTGGGCCGATTCAAGAGCCTGCTCATCAGCAGCGACGGAGAAAAATACAGCCCCGAAGGCATTGAGGAGGCTCTGGTAGAACTCTGCGACACCATCGACCAGGTGATGCTCTACAACAACCAGAGTGCCTACACCACTGCCCTTATAGTGCCCAACCGCGAAGCACTCAAGCGCCGAGGTTGCAATCTGAATACTGAGGACGGTTGCCGTGCGGCTCTGCAGGAAATTCAGAAGGATATCATGCGCTTCCGCAAGGGAGGTGACCAGCAAGATATGTTCCCCGAGCGCTGGCTGCCCACCACATTTGCCGTGCTCAAGGAGCCTTTCACCGAGCAGAACCAGATGATAAACAGCACCATGAAGATGGTGCGTGGAAAGATAGAGAAGGCTTATGCACAGCGCCTGGACTACATCTACACCAGCGAAGGAAAAGCCATCGACAACCCACAGAACATAGATGCTCTGAAAGCATGACAAGCCCCTACACCCCCTAAGAGTAGCCCAGACAGCTCACCCGAAGCTGCTCTGGGCTACCACATATATCCTCTCTGAGTCACCAAAGGACAACAACGGAATACCTGAGATGACAAGAGCAAAAGGCTACACATTACATTCAACATATTATAAAACCTTACTTTAATTGATTATGAAACCTAAACTACTGACCCACGGACTGGCCTTCATCGCCATGTGCATGATGGCCATTGCCCCCATGAAAGCCGAAGATATGAAAGCGGCATTGGTGGTCTGGAATGGAGAATCAGAGCTGTACAGCTTCTTCATATCTGACAGACCCGTGCTGAAAGTGCACAACGGAAACGCCATCATCCAGTCCGACGGTGTGTGGGAGGAGTATGTCAACCTGCAGCCTGTAACCTACGAGTGCTATTACAGCATCCCCATGTCAGAATCTGCCGACTATAAAATCACGCTGGAGCAGCGTGACTATATCGGCACATTTGGCCGCGAGGACGAGACCGGCCTACAGGAAATCACTTTCACCACACTCAAGCCTCATTCTCGTTCCATGACGGCACGCTGCAAGTGGCCGGGCTGAAGGCTGGCACCACAGTGACAACCGCCACCACGGACGGAAAAATCACCGCACAGGCCAGCGCCGACCAGAGCGGACGGGCATCAGTCAGCCTGCGCGGACAGTCGGGAACCATCATCGTAAAAGCAGGGGAAGTCTCATTCAAGGTATTGGTAAGATGAAACAGATGAAGTATTTGTTGTGTCTGCTGGCGGTGATACTGGCAGCCAACAGCCTGCATGCGCAGGGACTGGGATTCTATCTGGGTGGTAAAAGGGTGGAACTCACCGAGGGAGACTCCATCAACTTCACCGACAACAAGCAAGGAGAAGTGGAGGTAAAGGTCACCAAGGAGGGAAACGTAGAGGTGTACAAGGGCGAGGAGATGACTTTCTTCGGCGACTTGGAGCGCTATCTGCTCGATTTGCCCAACAGCATGCACTACATGAGCGACCCTAACCAGCATTACAACTTTGGTTACGGAGGCATCATGCACATTCGCGACATCCTGACAGCCGATATGTACCGACCGGACCATGGATATAACTGGTTCACCTCATGGGCCGAGAACAAATATGTCAGTCCGCGCCATGCAAGCACGCGGAGCGTCTGGAACTTCTATGAAAACGCCATCACGGCGGTAAACAAACTGATAGGAGCCATCGATGAGAGTAAGGCCAACGACCAGCTGAAGGAATATCTGGGATTGGGCTATGCCTTCAGAGCCATGTACTATCTGGATATGGCACGTATGTATGAGTATCTGCCCTGTGATGCCACCCAACCTTATTCCTACACGGGAAAGAATCTGACCCACCTCACAGTGCCTATCATCACCGAGAAGACCACACCTGCACAGTTGGCCCAACTGACCCGTGCCAGCCGCGAAGAGATGAAAGCATTCATCAATAGCGACCTGGCCAAGGCCAAAGAATACCTCGCCAACTACAAGCGCAGCAGCAAGCTCCTGCCCGACCTGGCCTGTGTGTATGGTCTGCAAGCACGCCTGAACATGTGGGTAGAGGACTATCCCGCAGCTGCCGACATGGCCGGCAAGGCCATCACACAGAGTGGAAGCACTCCGCTCAGCGAGGCCGAAATGCTGAACACCGAGAATGGATTCAACAACACAGCACCCTCCTCGTGGATGTGGGGAGCACAACCTCACGAAGACGATGCGGTCGTATTGACCGGCATTGTGAACTGGGGTTCGTGGATGTGCAATGAGAACCAGATGGGATATGCACCACTTGTGCCTGCCTGCATCACTCCATCGCTCTTCAAGGAGATTTGCGCAGGTGACCCACGCAGCAAGCTATTCCTGACAAGCGATGACCACAGCGAACCACATCTTGTTGGCAGCATCGTGGAGCAACTTCCCAAATATGCGTCACTGAAGTTCCGTCCCTACAAGGGAAGCATCAACGACATAATAACAATGGCTCAGGCAGCCTACCCACTGATGCGCGTAGAGGAGATGTACCTCATACAAGCAGAGGCCATAGCGCATTCATCTGCCGTAAATGGCCTTAAGATGCTGAACACCTTCATGCAGAAATACCGCACGGCCAACTATAACTACCCCACCAAAGGTGTCCAGAAAGAGGTGGCCATCAACGAGATAGTGAAGCAGAAGCGCATCGAGCTGTGGGGTGAAGGCCAGTCCTTCTTCGACTACAAGCGACTCAACATGTCGGTCGATCGCACCCAAGGCGAGGATGCACAATACATCCCCGCCAACCAACAGCTGTCCAATGCCGGCAACGGACGGCCTGCCTGGATGAACCTGGTATTCCCCCAACGTAACATCATGCAGTATGCCTGGAACTCCATAGGGCAGGAAAATCCCGACCCATCAGACTGCTACCGGGTGGGAGGAGGCATGTGGGCAGACCATAGCTCCACCTACGATGTGACGTTCAACGATGGCATTGTGCGCGAGCTGTTCGGTATAAAGACACCCGCAAAGTATGTCACACTCACAGCCGAACCCCTGACCACAGCCGAGGGCCTCATCGTCAAGAACCCCTTTAGCCAGATAGCCGACTCCACCATGGGCTATACAGGCTCCTCGCTGGTCATCAGATTCCAGGGTGCAGAAGCCTACATCCCCGAGCAGAAACTGGGTTTCCGCATCGACGGGAACGATGTGATGGTGCAGAGTACCGCCAACGCCACCCTGCAGGACGGAGTGATCACCTTCCCCCGAAACAGCATCATAGTCACCTATGGCAGCCAGCTGAAGGTGGTGAACAGTCTGACGCTCACCGAGCTGCGTATTCCTGGAAATACCACTCCCGCTTACGCACTCACCACCACATTCTATGCCGATGCCCAGCACCCCTCCAGTGTGATCAACGCAAACGGCAAGAAATACCTGCGCACGTACCTCTACATAATGCGTGAGCTGGATGAAGTGCGACTGGCATGCGTACCCGACAGTCTGGCAGAAACAGCGCTGGCCAGGCTGGAGGCAGACGCCGGCTACGGCACAGAAGTCAAGGATACCGGATGGGTGCAGATACCCATGCCGGATGATGCCGGCAAATTTACAGTCGTAGGTGTTGGTACGCACCATGGAAGCATCATCGTCAGCAAGACAGAGCAAGCATTCAACTATCCCGACTACAGCTGTATCGTCACCGACGGCAAGGCGGTACAGAACCAGGACGGAAGCTGGAAGGTGCAGGCGATGTACTACTTCGGTCCGCACACCGAGAAGGGGTATGTGGCTCTGGTGGGTAAGTATGCCACTACAGCCGACATCAAAGCCATGTTCGAGGCTAAGACTCTGCCTGCCTACGTTGCTGTCCGCATCAACCCCAACAATCAAATGCGGGTGGTAACCATCCCCTACCCCAAGCGCAGTGCCGAGTACAAACTGGCCTGCCTGTCTGTGGCGGGCAACAAGGTGGTGAACGTTGGTCTATGGAGCCAGGACGGAAAGGCGCCCGAGATATATGAATGCCCAGTGAGAAACCTCTCGGTATCACTCACCGACAACACTGCCACCGAGGATGGAGGCACCCGTTGCACCGTCCAGTATGATGCTTCTGAATTCGACGGAGCCTACATCGCACTCCTGCCCGACAGCATGCTCCAGGGAAACATTTGGACCAACGTGCTCAACTCACCCATCAGAATCAAGGTGACAGGCAGCGGTTCGGCTTCTCTCACCATCCCCCGCGAGCAGCAGGAACTCAATTACACCCTGGTCATTGCCGGCTGCGATGCCGATGGAAAGATACAGAAGGATATGAAGGGCGAACGTGTGCTCAACCTCTCAACTGCCCTGAAGTGGTACAACACCAAAGCCGAATGGTTGGCTGATGGTCATAAAGCCGATGAATGGCCGCTCTCAGAAAGCGGTTCTACATGCTCGTACAAGTTCAACATCATCTTCCAGGCAACACAGGAAAACATTCCTATCTACTACCGAAAGTCGCCTACATCCAACCGAGGACAATTCCAATTGGGAGGGTGGGCCGGTGGCACCGGCCTAATCATCGACTACAATCCCGATGAAGGCATGTTCAATTGCAGAATACATAAGCAATTCGTCACAGTGCTAAACGAAAGCGAGAGAATCTACGTAGCAGACCCGAAGGCATACCACAAATCTGACGAATATGATCAATATCCCTGCTATTACGACAGAAGCACAGGAACCTTCACCTTAAATCTCTCTTACTTTACTGAGAAAGGCTATTTCCCACAAGGAGTGGAGGAAGCCGTAGTGGACGGATTTGGCAACAGCGTCAAGGCCGAGAGCACCCCCGAGGGCCAGGCAGAGCCGCACCGGTCATGGAAGCCCAGCCTCAACATCAGCGCACACAAGCTGATGCCTGCCCACGCCACCGGTGCCAAGAACCAGAAACAAGTATTCTCCACCGAGGAATAGACATCCCTCTGTATCCTATCATCATGGGGCGTGCCATCACCAGTTGGCACGTCCCATTTTCATTTCCGCCCTGCTGCTCCACCCAGCCTGGCACACTCCCTTACCTCGCCGTGAAGCACCGCCAGCGCATCTGCTGCCATTCTGTATATGCTCTTCGGCAACGCCCGCGATGCTTCGCTGGTGCTCCTCAACGTGCCTTTTGCTGCAGTGGGAGGCATTCTCATACTGCGAACAAGCCACAAAGTGTATTTGAACACATTTGCAAAGCAATCAAAAATTCCGAGGGAAGGACTGCGGGGAGTATTGGGAAAATGTGCGACCTTTGCAACAGTATGCAGGAAACAGAGAGTAAAAGGGAGATGCACATTGCCATCATTGGCGGTGGAGCGGCAGGATTCTTCGCTGCCATCAGAGTGAAGGAGAGGTTGCCACACGCCTCGGTGGATATCTACGAACGGGCGCAGAAGGTGCTGGCCAAGGTGGCTATCACCGGTGGCGGGCGCTGCAATCTGACCAACTCCTTTCGCGAAGTGACCGACCTCAAGCAGGTTTATCCCCGTGGCCACCAGTTGATGAAGCGTCTCTTCCGACGCTTCGACTATCAGGATGCCTATGAATGGTTCGAGAACCAAGGGGTCAAACTGGTGACGCAGGAGGATGAATGCGTATTCCCACGCTCACAGGATGCCATGAGCATCGTGCGCAGTCTGACCTACAGAGCCAAGGGACTGGGCATACAGGTGCACACAGGGCACTGGCTCACCGCCCTCGAGAGGGACGGAGAGAGCGGGGAGTTCACGCTCACCTTCAAGAGCGGCAACTCCGTCCAGGCCGACAGAGTGGTCATCACCACCGGCGGTTCACCTCGTGCCGATGGTCTCAGTTATCTGGAAAAATTGGGACACAGCATAGAACAACCCGTACCCTCGCTATTCACCTTCAACGTGGAAGAGGCTGCATTCAAGCAACTGATGGGCACGGTGGTTGACCCTGCCACGGTTTCCATCCCCGCCACAAAGTTCAAGGCACAAGGTGCTTTGCTCATCACCCACTGGGGGATGAGTGGTCCGGCCATTCTGAAACTGTCATCGCATGCCGCCCGACACCTGCACGAGTGCAACTATCAGGAGACTGTGAGCATCAACTGGATAAACGAGAACAACCGTTCCTACGTGGAGAACGAACTGCAGGAGACAGCCTCACACAATCCACAAAAACTCCTGACAAGCACGCGTCCCTTTGCCCTACCCTCCCGTCTGTGGCAATACCTGGTCGAACGAGCCGGCATATCGTCCGAAAGGAAATGGGCAGAAGTGGGCAAGAAGGGCATGAACCGACTGGTGGAGACACTCACCAACGACTGTCACAGCATCTCGGGCCGAGGCACCTATAAGGAAGAGTTCGTCACCTGCGGCGGCATCTCGCTCAAGAGCATCGACTCCAACACCCTGGAGAGCAAGCTCTGTCCCGGCCTCCACTTCGCTGGTGAAGTTCTGGATATAGATGCCATCACCGGTGGCTTCAACCTCCAAGCCGCCTGGACCACTGGCTTCATCGTGGGAGAAAGCATCTGCCTATGATGACGAACAGGTTATATGCTTAGACACCACAGCCGATAAGTCTTCCCAGATGATTTCGGCAGATTATTCCAGAAGCCTTACGCTTCATTCGATGCGGGCAAAAAGGAAAGGAGGAAAAAAGAAGTAGTACTGCATAGGCGATAGAAGTAGTACTTCGTTGGCGATAGAAGTAGTACTTCGTTGGCAAGGTAAGTAGTACTGCTTGAATTCTACCAAGATTCGGATGAACTATAAAAGCGCTTCCCGATGGAAAATATTCAGGGCAGAATGATGAACATGAGTCCATACATACACCTCCTTTGGGTACAATTTCTCCAATATTAGAATTGATTATCCAAAACTTTTGTTCTATTGCAATACTCCTTAAACTCTTTCCTTGTCACAGCAATACCTTTGGACGCGTTACTGTCAAGTCCATAATTAAAAGGAGTGGATAGCAAAGTGTATTTGCCTAATTTCAAGCAAATGCGGATTGGCTTGTCATAACCTTTATAGTTCTTGGCTTGCCCTTTTGCCTCCGCCATTTCTTTCACCAGTACTTCACTCATATCTATTGCTTCCACCGAAAGCACCTGATAATATCCTTTTACCAAGTGGTTATCCACAGGCGCAAAGTATTTTATCTTTTGGAAATCAACACCCGAAAGAATAGATTTATAACCCGAGAAGAATATTTCGCCTTGACCATTCAAAACCTGTTCCTTGGCGGCATTCACATGACCATCTACTGATGCAATGTAGAATGTTCCTTTGTTAACAGGTTCGTCCGAGTATTCCAATCCTTTTTGAGGTATGCTTTCTTCGAGCAACCGCTCTCGTCCGTTTCCATCTTCAAGCCAGTGGCGTATCTGCCTGCGCAAGGCTTGCTCAGAGCTGTTGGCATTTACAATAATGCTTCCGTCATTGGCATGCTTCTCTTGATCAGGACGCAAGGGGAAAGCACCGATGCCAATTAAGCGGTTCGACTGCTGATAGTAGTAGTCACCATTCTCTGCGTCAAGTGCTTCCAACGGTATGCGACCAGGGAATAGCACATAGCCTGCTATGATTTCTTTCTTCAAGTGTTCATGTTCATGTCCTTCTTCCGTGTAGTATATGGCATCACGGTAGCGGTGCATCTGGTCAATGGCATCTGCTGGCGGCACATCATAACGTCTGTCATATCTGCTGCCGTTCTCATCCGTGTCAGCTATACGATATTTTGCATCAAAGAGGTAGGTGAACTTCATGTTACCTTCTGCCTTCTTACTCAATCTTAGCACAATATCGGGACGCTGTACCGTGGTCATGGTATTTGTACCACTGATAGCAGAATTTGAATAACCTTTATGCACCTCAGCATTGTAGCATACACTTGCCAACTCAATGCCAGCTTGGTTGATGAAACTCACCGAACCGCCATATACAAGTTGTGGAATAAAGTCGTTGGTAATGTCTCTGCCGTTCACCTTGGGTTTGGCATCCTTGCCCAATTCCTTCATCACGTCCTGTACAATGTTCTTCACTTTGATAAAGCACCATATCTCATACAGGTCGCAAATGTCCTTCACCTCCAGTTTTCTCATGCCTTCCTCCAGTTCGTAGCCCTGTTGCAGTTCCACCCATTTCTCCATGATGGTCTTGTACCCCTGGGCCTGTTTCATCACGAGGTTATCTTGCGTAAAGCCCTTGAACTGTCCTACGCCTCGGAAAAAAGCATTGTTCGAGAGTTGCATCAGCTCATTCTCCATATCGCAGAGCGAAGTGTCTATGCGATTCGGGTCATCAAGGTGCATAGCGGTCATGATATGTTCCTTCACCACGGCAAAGCGGCGTGTCATTTCCCGAATGGCATATTTCAGGAAACGGTTCTCTATGGTGTCGTGGCTCAGCGTAAGTTCCTCTGTGCGGTACAGATGGGCAGGATTGTCCTTGTGCATCTGATATTCATTTTCCAGTTCTCTGGGGATATATGCCATGCGTTCTGCTCTCTCATACTTGGCTACGGAGCGCAACCGCCGCTTGGGGCGGTCTATTATCTGGCGTGCTGCCGTCATGATGTCGGCATGGCACGATTTGAATATCTGCCACCATATCAATGGGTTGTTCTCGCCTGCGCCTTGGCGCATGCTGAGATAGGTGTCCTTCAGAAACGATGTGCTCAGCATGGCATATTCATGCTCTATGTCAGAGATGATGGCCTTCAAGTCTGAGCGGTAGTCCAGCTTATAGCTCAATACCTCGGTCATGAACTTCAGTTCCTTTGTCTGCTCTTCCCCTTTCACTTTGTAGCCGATGCAGAAGTCTGTCATGCCCACTTGATTGTGAAAGTTTAGCGACCCATACAGTTCATCGCCTGTGCTGATAATAGTGCTTTTGTCCTTGCCATCGGTACGCAGATGGTCGTTGATGGCAAGTGACAATTCTTCCAAATTCTTGCCCTTGCCACGTACAATAAGTGGATATTCTGTATTCTCGAAGAACACGGCTTCATGGCGAATGTCATTCCCCTCCTGTGCGCTTCCGTCAAAAGAGAACTTGACATTCTGTGCTTCCGACGTGTAGCGGCACAACAACTTTGCGGCACTGTCTTGTTCGTCAGTGTCAATGCAAAGGTTGCGGACAGTCTCAGCTATTCTCCGCTCATGATTGGGACAAGAGAACCTTAACAATATGTCCTCATTTGTCACTTCAAAGTTGAAAACGCTTGCCATGCTTTTTGGATGTATGAGTGTTTAGTTCCAGAAAGAAACGAAATGGTCACGTTTCAGTTGACTGAGCATGCTGTCTATCTTCTTTATGGACTGCAACTCTTTCTTTTCCTGTTCAGTGAAAATCATTTCCTCTCCACTCTCTGTTTCCGTTTCTTCGGTAACATTACTCTCTACATCTGTATTACCCGATTCGCCCAACATTTGTGTGATTATATTCCGCAACGCCGTGAATATGTTCAAGTCACCATATCGCTTGGCTTCGTCTATGTTTACACCAGCATTGGCTATGCGTCCTTTGTCTGCTTCCGAGTCGGTGATTTTCAGTTTCGATTCATCGCCCTCTATGCGTGAGAGAATCTTCATCAGCGTAAAGTTGTCAAGCGCAGCTATGCAGTCGGTCTGACCGAACTCCAGCGATGCTTGCAGATATATCAACGCTTCGTTAGCGGCACGATAGCCCAGCTTGAATGGAGTGCCTTCAAGCAGAGCATTGATGCGTTTCAGATAGTCAATAGCAAACTTTGCATCATCGCCCAACTCATCTATGATTTCCTTTGCTTCGATGTGACGGTCAACAAGCAGAGCGTTCAAGTCGGCATCATCGTTTTCCTCAAATGCCTGTACAATTGCTTTAAGGTCATCGTCTGTCGTGTCGGTCAAGAAACTGTCGTAGTTCACTTCATTCATCTCTACCGACATGGCCCTGTCAAGCACTTTGCGTGAGAACGAGAAAGTTGTCTCGTCCATATTCACAGTACCTATGACCATGAGGTTCTTCGGCAGAGTGAGACCTTTTGTTTCAAGATGATCAACAATCTTTCCCAAGAAAGAATTTTTGTCAGCAGCCGTGAAATTCGGGAACAACGTGTTTACCATCATTTTTGCTACATCTTCTCCAAAAGAGTTGAATGGCTTGATGATGGGATCAGTCATGTATTCTCCACCCTCAAAGCTACGGCTCTCAATGGCACTCAGAAACTCTGCAAAGTATTCCTCCACAGGTGCAAGGTTCATCTCATCGAGACACAGGAAGAACGGCACTTCGGGGTGTTGCCATGCCTTAACGATAAACTCAATAAAGGGCGTGAACACATAGTGCGGACTTGGAATGTTTGACAGATAACCGATTACGTCCATCGAGTTGTGCCAGTTCGGCTTCACTTGTATCAGTTCAAAGTTAGCTGGCGAATGGAGCGTCCAACGGTCATTGACAAAATCATCCCCTGTATATCCATTTGCCCTTTGCAACTCCTCTGTTACTGTCGCCTGTGCCAACTTACGCACGATACGGCTCTTGCCAGTACCACTGATGCCGGCAAGAAGCATGAAGGGCTTGGTGCGGAGGGCTGTGAGAAATTGCAAGAAAGTATTGCTTACATTATTCAATGACATTTTTGCTTTTTCATAAGTGATTTCTTCCAATATTTTTGCCATTGGATAATCCTTAGAGCTGAATATTTTTGTATCGAAGAATTTTGAAAATTCGGAATTAACCAATGTTATATCTCTCTTGAAAGAATGTGTTACCATATCTATCATACAGAAGAAAGCTTTAATACTACACAAGTTTTCTCCCGACATACTTCTTATAGTTTGATTTGCATGATCATCTATTCCTATTAAAGGCATAGATGAACACCAATAATAAGCAGATGGAGCGCTTCTTAAAATATCTAACCGATTAATGGATTGTCCAAAAACATAAACAATTTCTATAGTAGTTTCAGACACATCATTATATTTCTCTCCACGTTTTACCTCTTTAACAATACCAACAGATTTGAATCCTTGCTTCCATTTTGTTGGCATACCTTTGTTGTTATCAGACCCCAACCAAATAAAAGCATAATCATTAGCACCATAATTGTCAGGCACCTGAGTGCATCTGACAACTATAGAGAAACGATCTTTCAAAATACCGATAGGAGCTTCACACAATCTATTAATGTCTGCGACACTATCCTTGCCAAGGCGAATTGTTATAAATTTATGTTTCACCATTTCTGTTTTATATTTTGAGATTTTAACCTTTCTAAGCCTTCTCGCAGAGGAGCAAAAAGAGTCCGCTTTTGATTGTCAACTCGTCTTAAGATGCCCTCTGCTGCATTAGGTGTTAAGAAATACGCAGCATTGTTTTGGTTTTTTTCTATTAAAGGAAGAAGTGAAGTTTCAACTGTTGAAGACGGAGTTGGATAAGCATCACATTCATAACATTTTCCATCAAGAACCATTAGTGTCCCGTTAAAATCGGGACCAGTTAAATATTAATCAAATAACCCCGGA
>OOBO01000388.1_pt1 | contig 39135 bp, 28 predicted proteins | sample 1671031 | NCBI WGS metagenome assembly OOBO01 (sample SAMN06348115, study PRJEB24527) | human gut metagenome | biome: human gut; feature: ankylosing spondylitis patient; material: feces | host: Homo sapiens | place: China | collected 2015-10 | reverse complement strand
TGATGGGCAATCTGGTGGCCGAGAGCGGTGCCGGCAAGGGACAGCTCTCGGGGCTGGTGGAAGCCCTGTGCCGCGACTTCCGACAGCACGACGAGGAGGAGCTCACCAAGCTGGTGGAGTGGCAGAAGATGGTGAAGACCAAGAGTGCCAACAAGGAGAAGCCTGCCAGGCCCGACGTGGCATTCTGGTTCCCCCCTGCCGACGTGACCAACGCCGCCTTCGTGCAGAACGCCATGGGATGCGAGAAGCTGGGCGCACGCACCCAGTACCTCAACATGCCCGAGGTGGAGATGGCCGACCGCGTGTGCGGAGGGCACCGACAGATATCGCAGATGCTGCGCAACATCTACGACCGCCAGCGGGCTGGAGCCCTGAGGGCCACGGCCGACGGCGTGACGGGCAACCCCACCCTGAGGGCCAACATCACCATCTCATCCACTCCCTTTGCCGCACGCAAGTTCTACAAGAACGAACTCTTCAACGGCACCTTCGGCCGCATGGTGTTCTCCTACAAGCCTCGCCAGGGGCGCGACGGGCGCATCCCGCGACAGGGCCGGTACGGGGCCGACTTCTACCAGAGCCTGGACGAGTATCTGGCACGCCTGGCCGTGTGCCAGGGGCGCTTCGTGATAGAGCCCCTCAACAGGCTCATCGACCAGCTGGCTGCCGACATGGCCTCGCTGGCCGACCTCACCGACGACGACACGCTGTGGGACATCTCGAAGCGCGCGCTGGTGTCGGCATGGAAGTCGGGCTGCATCCTGTGGGCGCTCAACGGGCAGGCGTGGAGCAAGCCCATGGGCAGCATGGTGGAGTGGCTGGTGTATCACGACATGTGGTCGAAGATGCAGATCTTCTCCGACCTCCTCTCTCAGGAGGCTGACTCCATAAACGAGGCACGGCGCCGTGGCCCCAAGAACCTGCTCGATGACCTGCCCCTCTCCTTCAACGTTGCCCAGCTGGAAGCCCTGCGCCTCTCGCTCGGCAAGAATAAGGAGGGCGCGGATAACCAGCTCCGCAAGTGGGCATCCCGCAAGTTCATCACCTACTCCGCCCAGACGGGGCTCTACACCAAGACGCAGGAGTACCTCACTGGCAGATGACCCCGGGGGGGATGGATGGATGGATGCGGACTTCCTCCCTCTCTCTCTCCCGACCCCGGCCTGTGCTTCGTGGCTCTGGGGGGAAGGCGGGAGCGGGGGAGTCCGCATCCCCTCCATCTCTCCCTCTCTCTCACACAAAAGAATTCTCTCACTCACAAAAAAAACTGCATTATGGAAAAGTACGAAATAGACCGCCTGCGCTCGCTCCCCATCGAGGACGTGGCCGAGCGCCTGGGGCTGCACGTCACGCGCCACAAGAGCCTGTGCCCCTTCCACGACGACCACCATGCCAGCCTGACCTACAGCGTGAGCCGTGGTACCTTCCGCTGCTTCGTGTGCGATGCCCACGGCGGCCCCATCGACCTGGTCATGCGCCTCCTGGGCAAGTCGTTCCCCGAGGCCTGCCGATGGCTTGCCCACAGCACGGGCAACATCCTCACGGAGTGGAAGCCCGCCACCCAGGCGCCCGTGGATGCGAGGCCGTTCGACGCCACGCGCTACCTGCGCCACTTTGAGCACCCCTGGCTCAGCGACGAGGCACGCCGCTTCCTCTTCACCGAGCGCCGACTCGACGCGCGTGTGGTGAGCTGGTGCCGCCTCACCTCGTGGACCGACCGCCAGGGCATCCACTGGCTGCAGATTCCCTATTTCTCCACCGACGGCCGCCTCATAGGCCTGCAGAACCGCAACCTCTGCTACGCGACCGCTACGGCATCGGCTGCTGCTGCTGCGGAGGATGGCAGTCCGGGTTCCCCACAGCCGCCCTCGGCCCCGCGCTTCCGCTTCCCACGCGGCGCGCGCTGCTCCATCTACAACCTGCCCGTGCTGCCCATGCTGCGCCCCGGCGAACCGCTCTACATCACCGAGGGGGCAAGCGACTGCTGGGCGATGCTCTCGGCAGGGTACAAGGCGGTGGCCATACCCTCGGCCACGCTCCTGAGCCGTGCCGACAAGGATGTGCTGCAGGCCCTGGCAGGCGAGCGGAGCACCACCTTCCACATGTTCCCCGACCAGGACGCACCGGGCGAGCGCCTCTTCATGCAGCTCCGTGAGGTGCTCCCCGGCCTGCAGCACCACTCCCTGCCGCCTGGCTGCAAGGACTTCTCCGAGGCTTATGTGCAGGGGCTGAACTTAATCTGATTAAGAATTAAGAATTAAGAATTTTGAGTTATTGCGGATGGCACATCTTGAGAGAATTAAGAACTTAATCTGATTAAGAATTATGAACTTAATCTAATTAAGAATTTTGAATTAGGAATTTTGAGTTATCGCGGATGGTGATTCGTGAGAAAGAAACAGACTGAATCGTAAACGAAAATGAATGGTAAAATGAAAATGAAGATGAGAATGAAGGACTCGTTCGAGATACGTCCCTACACCAAGAAGGAGCTTGCCCTGCTGTACTTCCCTCTGGTCAGCGACCCCCATGTGGCTGTCAACCGCCTCATGTCGTGGATAGCCCGCTGCCGTCCCCTGCTCACGGCGCTCCAGGGCGGAGGCTACCGCAAGACCGCCAAGTGGTTCACCTCATGCGAGGTGAGGCTCATAGTGGAGCATCTGGGCGAACCGTCGGGCGGTCCGGGCGGCTGAACGGCTGAAGTGGAATCGTACCGAATCGTACTGAATCGTACTGAATCGTATGATTGCCCCTGGCGCTTGTCGTACCTTTGTCGTGTGATTGGAAAGCGCGCAGAAAATCACTTCTCCAGTAGGGGAAAAAGATTTTCCTAACTGGAAAACAATTATGAATTATGAATTATGAATTTTGAGTTTTGGCTTGAATTATGAATTTTGAGTTGAATCAGAAATCAGGAATTGGGGGGAAGGGAACGGTTTCCCCAAGGACCTGAAAAGAGACAGAAAGGAGGAACAGAAAAAAAATGAATGCAGCAATGAGAATGAACGACGGCATGAGGGACTTCCTCAAGTACCTGCTGGTAGCCCTTTGCTCGGCCATCGTGGCGTACTTCACCGCCTCGTGTACGGCAGGACTGGTGATAGGGCACAACCAGAGGCAGCACCAGGAGAACAACATCTCCACCCGTGTGGATTCGGCACATGTGGCCCCCACCATCACTATCAGGTGAGCGCAGCCCCCCAGGCCGTTTTGATTGAAATTCTATTTATCTAACCTTTTATAAATTTTTACAACTATGGCAATAAGACTAAAAGCAAGAGAGACCCTGATACCAGTGGGCGCAATGGCAGGACAGTATCGTTATGTACTCGGCACCGAGCTCTACAACAAGCTCACCGACAGCAAGGTCATCAAGGAGGCAGCCATGCGCAGCGGCATCAGCCAGGGCGTGATGCAGGCCTGCTGGGACGCAGCGGGCGAGGTGATCAAGGCATGGGCCACCGAGGGCCATTCCGTAGCTTTGCCGGGGCTGGGCACCATGCGCTTCGGAGTGCGTGCCGCATCGGCCGCCGATGTGGAAAGCGTGGCAGCACGCCTGATACACACCAGGCGCGTCATCTTCACCCCCAGCGTGGATATCAAGGACGAGCTCAGCCGCGTGCCCATACAGATCACCTGCTATGACCGCAACGGAAAGGTGGTGAAGCACGTCACCTCCGACGACAAGGGCGATGTGGAGAACCCCGACGGCAATCCCGACGGCGGCGGCGACACCCCCGGCGGTGGCGGCAGCGGCGACGAATCCATGACTTAACAGTCAGCCCACTCTCTCTCCCAGTAGTTTCCTCCCCCTGCCCCCTCTCAGAAGGGTAGGGGGAGGATTGCATATTACAAAACGCACAGGATGTCAAGTTAGGGTGCAAAATCTGATACCAGTATCACATTTTACCCCGTAACTCCACGCCTCCAGGGGGGAGAAGCTTCGCGGCCATCCGGAAGCGTGCCGAGGAAACGGGTGGCTTCGAAAATCGGACGAGCTGGCTTGATGTCGTGCTTGATAATTATGTGATTACCCCTGTTCTAACAATTCTTTATCCGTCAAGAAATCCAAGAGCCCGACAGTTAATACTCCGAGTTCGTCTTCCTTGCGGTGGATGTCGTCACCGACGATGACAATCTTACGGAAATGGTCGTTGATAGACAGTAAGGGGCGACGCTCCTGCTGCTCCTTCTCTGGCGTAGGCATGTGAAAAGCCGACTGGATATACACTCTGTATGGAGGACGGTTCACCACAAAGTCAACCTCCAGTTGCCTTCTGGCGTAATTGCCGTTATCGTCCTTGCCACCAAGTTCAACCAATCCTACATCTACATTATATCCACGGCTGCGAAGTTCATTATAGATAATGTTTTCCATAATGTGCGTTTCTTCCTGTTGACGGTAGTTGAGAATGGCTGCACGAATACCCATATCCGCGAAGTAATATTTTGTCTCTGTGCCTATATATTTTCTGCCTTTCACATCATAGCGTAAGGCTTCTTCTATCAAGAAAGAGTCTTTCAGATAGTCAATGTATTGCTTTATCGTGTCTCTTTTTATGTTTAGCCCTTGTGCAGATTGAAAGGTATTGGCTATTCTCGTTGGATTGGTTGATGAACCTATACCTGAGGCAAGCACACGTACCAATTCCTTCATTCCTTCTGGATTACGCAGATGGTTGCGCTCAATTACGTCACGCAGATAGGTGGTTTCATACAGACCACGTAAATAGTCCGTTTTCTTTTCTTCCGTTTCCAACAGAGCCACTTGTGGCAGTCCTCCAAAAGTATAGTAATCCAACCATGCTTTACGAATGTCACCACCTACACCTTTGAAATATTCATCAAATGTGAGTGGCCAGATGCGTATCTCGTCACCTCTGCCTCGGAACTCAGTCACAACATCACTTGACAGAAAGCGAGAGTTTGAGCCCGACACATACACATCTACATTCCTCATGTGCGTCAAGCTAAGAATAACCTCCACAAATTCTTCTACCAGCTGCACCTCGTCCAAGACTATATAATAAGGATTTCCATCATCCACTACCTTTGAGTCTATATAGTCGAGCAAGGCATCAGGTTTCCTCAAGCGTCTGTTCCGGAAATCATCAAGTTGTATCTCGATGATGTGACTATCAGTCACCCCATGTTCCAACAGCCAGTTATGCCAAATGTCAAACAGCAGGAAGGACTTTCCACATCGTCTGACGCCCGTTATAATCTTCACAAGACCGTTCCCACGTCCTGCGATAAGTTCATTCAAGTATTTCTTCCGTTCGAATATCATATTAGGGGGTAATTTCTGATACTGGTATCACATTTTACCCCGCAAAGATAGCATTCTTATCTTGAAAGGCAGCACAGATGATAGAAAAACTGCGCTTGGGAAGCAAAAAACTGCGTTCTTTCCGTCTTGTCTCGTCTGGTATGGGCCAGAGCACTTCGGCAATGGAGCCTACTATCGCGCCCAATATGGTGGTTTCCTGTTATTATTCAGTCCATATATTATCCCAGGCTTCTTTCGTTTGAGTTCCCTTCAATGGATTTTCAAATGCAGGATGTCGGGGTGTCTGCACCACCTTCTGCGCCCAGACAGTTCCACCAGAAACGGGGCAGGGCTACATTAGGCAGGTTGACAGCCTTGGCAAACAACGGGGCAATCTCGGCATCACGAAACCCTGCGATACCACAACCGATGCGCGTCACGAGGAAACGGGTGTCGGGATGCTCCTTGGCATACTCGAGAAACTCATCCACGTAGGGCTTGATGTTTTCCACTCCTCCCTGCATGGTGGGGATGGCATAACACCGGCCGGTGGGACCGACACCTACTCCCCATTCTGCACCAAACTTGTCCATAGCCGTGCGTGCTGCGCCACCGCCATGATACCCCTGCAGATTGCTGCCGAAAACGAATACCTCGGAACTTGAGAGTTCTGTGATCCTGTTTGGTGTCACCAGAAAATCTCTTGTTTTCATACGCCTGCTTGTTGTCAGAATTCCAATCTGAAACCTTTCTGCTTGAGTTCGTTGTACTTGTCTCTGTTGAAGCAGAAGAGGTTGGCCTTGCGCTTGGGTGTCGGCCAAACTGTCTCGTCCAGTTGTGTGAGGATGTCGAGGTGCAGCATCTTCTTGGTGAAGTTGCGACGGTCAAAATGAACGCCCAGAATGGCCTCGTAGAGCATCTGGAGTTCCTTGAGCGTGAATTTCTGGGGCAGCAGTTCGAAGCCGACAGGCTGGAAATGTATGCGTTCGCGCAGCTTGTCCAAGGCCATGCGCAGGATGTGGTCGTGGTCGAATGCCAGCTGGGGTATTTCGTCCATACTGAACCATTCTGCCTGGGCTGCATCATCGCCCCCTTTTACCTCGGCTATCTTCACCAGCGCCAGGAAGGCGATGGAGAGGACACGCTCGCGAGGGTCGCGATGGGGGTCGCTGAAGCAATGGAACTGCTCTATATAATAAGGTGACAGGTCCGTCTCTTCCTTCAATTCCCGCAAAGCCCCTTGCTCCGCCGTTTCGTCCATTCTGAGGAAACCACCCGGGAAGGCCCACATACCTTTATATGGTTCTCCTCCTCGCTCAACGAGCAGCACCTTCAGCTTCACCCCATCGAAACCGAAGATGACGCAATCGGTGGCAACAGCCGGATGCGGATACCGGTAACTATACATCTGTTCTTCCATATTGATGATGTCTTTTTATGTCTTGCGTATTGTTTACGCTGTAAAGGTAGGCGTTCTGCTTCAATTGGCCAAATATTATCGAGTGAAATTTACGCAAGAAATCTTTTCTTGGTTGTTCCCTGCCTGTTTCATGATGCCTTTCGGGAAAAGACTCTTTAGAAATACTGGCTTGTTGGGATAAAAGCGGTAATTTTGTGGTTGTGCATATGCCGTCTGTGGGTTTTATGTATAGTAAAGCGGTTAAGAAAACAGGATAGAGACAGTATTATGAAGTATGTGAACTTTCATCGGCAGCCCTCTTCCCAGGCGATGCCTATATGGAAATGGAGTGTGGAACTTGTACTTGGCTTCCTTCTCTTCGTGGTTCTCTATGGATGCGGAGGTGTGGATGCGCTCATCCCATGGCCATATGCCAAGATTGGGGTGTGTCTGCTCTTTTCCGTGGGGATGCTGGTCCTGTTTCTGTCCTGGACCAGACTATTCGAGAAGCGATGGCGTTGGGAGTGGGTTTCCAGGAAGAATATCCGATTGCTGCCACAAGGCTTCTTGTTGGGAGCTTCCCTCTTTGTGATACTGACGGCGGTCTTGGCATTGGCTCGTTGCTATGAAGCTTCCTTCCATTCTCCCGGATGGCTTTCCATCATATACTGGTTATTCTACTTCCTGTATGTGGCTTGTTCGGAGGAACTTATCTTCAGGGGAATCCTGTTCAGAATGATAGACGAGCGGTTCGGCCTGTGGTGGGCTCTGGCTGTCTCGGCTCTCCTGTTTGGTTTCGCCCATTTCTTCCAGCCCAATGCAACTGTATGGAGCTCCGTAGCTATAGCCATAGAGGCAGGTGTCCTGTTGGGTGTGGCCTTCAAGTATTCCGGTTCTCTGTGGCTTCCCATAGGAATCCATTGGGCCTGGAATTTCACCCAGGGAAATGTATTTGGCTTCAGCGTCTCGGGTTCGGCCAAGACAGCAAGTGTATTCGACCCTACGGTCTGTGGTCCGGAACTGATTACCGGCGGAGCTTTCGGCCCTGAAGCATCAGTCATAACCGTCGTTCTCTGTTCCCTGCTGGCGCTCTTCATGCTTGTCCGACTGGGAGGAAAACGTAACAGCCAAGCCGCCCGGTAGCGCTTCTGCGGGCACGACGGAAGCCGACTGAAGAGGCTCCAGCATCAGAAGAATGTTGGCCTAATATTTCCCTCAACCTATCATATAATATATAAAAAGTCGTATATTTGCATATTATATGATAGGTTGAGGCTGTTTTAGAGTATGGCTGTTGGAGTGCCTTTTTTGTCCTCAAACCAGTTTGAAGCGGGCGAAGCGCAGCAGAAGTTGCTTGCGGCCGGCTGTCTCGAAGGCTACTGTGGCTCTGGCGTCGATGCCGCTTCCCTCCACCTTTTCCACTATTCCCAGACCGAAGCGGTCGTGTGCAATCTTCTGGCCAGGCTGGATGGGCTGTTCCCGGGAGGCTGACGGCCTGGAGGAGGCGGCTGTTGCGCCCGTTCCTGCAGGAGGGGTGGTGAGCCTTCTGATGCCTGCTCTGGAAAGGGGAGAAGGCTGTGGCTGGGAGGAGGAAGCGGGGGATGAGAAGTTGCGCGTGGGAGTGAGCTTGCGTGACTGCAGTCCGTCGCTGGCAGGCATCTGCCCGCTGGCAGGCCTTCCCATAGGGCTGGATGAAGGCCAGGATTGCGGGCGGGCGGTTCTTGCCTGATAGGGTGAAGCCATTCCGCCAGTCTGACTGGAAGAGTAGGGCGCCCTCTTGCCGTTGACGTGCAGATAGGATGGGTCAATCTCTCCCAGGAAGCGGCTGGGTTCGGAGAACTCCATGTGTCCATAGCGCATGCGGCTTCGGGCGCAGGAGAGAGACAGATGTTCGCCTGCACGGGTCATCGCCACGTAGAAGAGCCGGCGCTCTTCCTCCAGTCCGCGAGGATCGTCCCTGTCTGACTGTCCCGGGAAGAGATTCTCTTCCAGCCCCACCACGCACACGGCCTTGAACTCCAGTCCCTTGGATGAATGTACGGTCATCAGCGACACGTGATCGGCATCCTCTTCGCCCTTGGTGTCTGTCTGGTCGGTGAGCAGACTCACCTCCTGCAGGTAGTCGGCCGCTCCTGTGGGCAGCCCTTGCTCCTGCCTCTCCTGTACAAAGCCGCTGATAGAGTCGGAGAGTTCCTGTATGTTCTGCTGCCGGTTGATGTCTTCCTGGTCGCATCCGCGGAAGATGTCGGCCTGCATGCCGCTTTCGGCGAGAATCTTGACGATGAGCGTGTGTACATCCATTCCCTCGTTCACGGCCTCCTGAAACTGCCGTATGAGCGAGGTGAAGGCAGCCAGTTTCTTGGCGGGAGCAGCCGTGAGGCCATATTGTGTGGCATCCAGCATCACCTCCCACGGGCTGATGCTGGCGGCCGACGCAGCCTGCCACACCCGCCCCAGGGTGGTGTCGCCTATTCCACGTGCGGGATAGTTGACCACACGGCTCAGGGCAGTCTCGTCGTGAGGGTTCACACACAGGCGCAGATAGGCGATGGCATCCTTGATCTCCTTTCTCTGGTAGAAGGAGAGTCCGCCGTAGATGCGGTAAGGGATTTCCCTGCGGCGGAGTTCTTCCTCGAAACTGCGGCTCTGGCTATTGGTGCGGTACAGGATGGCCATCTCGCTGAAGGGCAGGTGCTCCTGCTGGTTGAGGCGTGTGAGATAGCGCACGATGGTGCTTGCCTCGTCGATGTCGCTGTAGGTGAAGAACACCTCGATGAGCCTCCCCTGGTGGTTGCGGCTGAATACCTGCTTGGGTATCTGGCAGCGGTTGTGCTTTATGAGGCTGCTGGCAGCATCCACGATGGTCTGGGTGGAGCGGTAGTTCTGCTCCAGCTTGAAGAGCCGCGACCCCTGGTAAGCCTCCTGGAAGTGCAGGATATTGTCTATCTCAGCCCCTCGGAAACTGTAGATGCTCTGTGCATCGTCGCCCACCACGCAGATGCGTTGGCGCCTCTGGGTCAGCTGCAGCACTATCTGATGCTGGGCGTAGTTGGTGTCCTGGTACTCGTCCACCAGTATGTAGTGGTAGATGCGCTGGTACTTGTCGGCCACCTGGGGGTGGTCATGGAAGAGCAGCCACGTCTGCAGCAGCAGGTCATCGAAGTCCATGGCGTTGGCTTGCTTGAGTCTGGCCTGGTACTCCTTATATATATGGCACACGGCAGGCATGTTGCTTGCCTGGTCGGCGTGCACGAATGATGCGGGATATTGGTCTGGCAGGAGCAGCTGGTTCTTGGCGCGGCTGATGCGTGAGAGTACTGATGCCGGCTTGTATTGCTTCTTCTCGTCGAGCTGCATGTCCTTCAGGATGCTCTTGATGAGGCTTGCGCTGTCGCTCGAATCGTAGATGGTGAAGTTGGAACTGTAGCCGATGACTGCGTGCTCAACGCGCAGGATGCGTGCAAACACGCTGTGGAAGGTGCCCATGGTGATGCGTGCGGCAGCCTGCGCACCCACCATGCCGGCTATGCGCTGCTTCATCTCGTTGGCGGCTTTATTGGTGAAGGTAAGGGCCATTATCTGCTGAGGCTCCATCCCTCCGGCGCTGAGCAGATAGGCTATCTTGGCTGTCAGCACACGTGTCTTGCCGCTGCCTGCTCCTGCGATGACAAGCGAAGGGGCGTCGGTGCAGCATACGGCTTCGCGCTGCTGTGGGTTCAGTTGGTCGATATATGAATGTTCCATTTGAAGGCTGGTTGTGTGACGGGGTAGGGATGGCACCCGAGGCAGAGGCTACAATACGTAGTGCAAGGTGCCGTGGATGAAGGAAAGCAGCATGGCGGCTACTATCCAGATGGCATATCGGCGTATGCCCCATGAGAGCATGAAGCAGAATTTGCCGGCCGATGTGAAGTAGAGGTTGAGGTAGGCATAGAGTATGGCTGCCGCCTGCACGATGAGTGCGATGATGACGGGCAGACCGCTCACCAGCGGCGATGGCCACAGTCCGCCTGTGATGGCACGTAGCGGACTGCCCGGCATGATGAATGCCAGCAGGGGCAGAGAGCAGAGTGCCAGAGCCGCCGTGGCTGCTACCCATACCGAGGTGTGGTTGCCGTTTCGCCTGAATATCCGGGCACATATCTCCAGCGCACCTGCCGCCGAGGCATAGACAAGTGCGCAGGCGGTGAGCGGTGTGGCTATCAGGCTGTAGAGGTGCAGGAACAGCCATCGGAGCCCCTCGTCGGATATGAGCGAACGGCAAGGGTACCCAAAGGCCGACAGCATCCACGAGGCGGGCAGCACGCACACGGCCGCACAGGCCAGGGCAGGTATCATCCAGCGCGCCGGACGGCTCTTAGTCCTCATCGGCTACCAGGTGGTCAACATCGAGGATATGCAGCTGGATGGCCCGCACGGCCAGCCTCACGGCGTTTACTCCATTACGTTCCTGTGGCGGGAAGAGGCGGCTGATGAGGTCGGCCTGACGCTTCTCCAGACTCTTGGTGCCAAAGGGCATCTGGCGCAGCGAGGCTATCATCTCCTTGGTGTAGCCCAGTGCCAGGTGGCGCAGGAAGCGCTCGTCGTATTCGTCGATATCGTATTGCAGCATCGCGTCGGCCTGTGCCGATTCGGTACACACCACCTTGCGGAAGCGTGCGATGACCTTTTCGAGGAAAGGCTCGTTGAACACATATCGCCTGCCATGCATGACCAGCATCACGTCGTCACGCTCCAGCAGGTTGCCGGTCTTCAGTATGATACCGTCGGCGCCTGCTGCCAGCACCTCCACCCAAAGGCGCTCGTTGAGCACTTCGCCCGTGAAGACAAGCACGCGTAATGACGGGTAGCGGCTCTTCAGCTGGCGGCAGATATCCACCCCCACGGTGGTGGAGCCGCCCAGCCCCAGGTCGAGCAGCACCAGTTGGGGCACCTCGGCTCGCATGAGTTTCCAGAATTCGGTTTCGGTGGCAGCTGTGCCTATAATCTCGGCCTCTGGTATTTCGGAGTGGAAGATTTGCTCTGTGCCCTTGAGCTCAAGCTTCACATCCTCCACGATGATGACTTTGAATGACTCCATATATATAATGTGTGTTTCTTGTTTCTGTATATTCTCGGTTGTATGTTGCAAAGTTAACAATTTCTTCCCAACAGCGTGCAGATTATGAGAAAACCTTCTTCGGCCGGTTCGGCTATCAGCCTCAGTCCGGGATGCCCGAAGGCGGCATCGTACTCGCGCACGGCCTGACGAGCCACCAGATAGGGGAAACTGTGTGAGGCGGGCGTGAAGAGGTGGTCCAGGCTGACACCTGCGGGCGGCGTGCCGGTGCAGGTGAAGGTCACCCGTATGCGGTCGGCCTGCTGGGTGGCTTGCATTCTCACCTGCGAGCAACAGCCTGCCAGCGGGGTGGCCAGCGAGATGAGTAGTGTGCCGATGAGCACCTCGTCGCCCAGAGCCACCAGATGGGTGTCTTCGGCGATGAAGGCTGCAGGCTTTCCCTCGGGCACTCTCATGCGGCTCATGCGCTGGCTCACATGCTGGAAGAGCGGCTGCAGGGGAACAGGTCTGCGCAGAGGCGGGCGTTGCTCGGTCTGGTGCGAAGCCTGCTGGTACAGCAGCATGTATATCTGACGGTAGGATTCCAGCAGGTCGGCCAGCTCCTCCACCGCCTGACTGTCTCCTGTGTCTTCACTCATCGCAAGCACCATCTGGCGCGTGCGGGCAGGATAATACATGGTCTCATGCTTGATGGTGCTGAGCGAGTTGTCCAGTATCTGGTTCATTACATACAGGCGGTTTGCCTCAAACTGGTATCTCTCCAACTGCTCCTCCTGCTCTTCGTCCTCATCCTCCAGTTGCTTGGTCTGCTTCACCCATCCGCTTGTCTCCTGGAACAGACTGATGAGGGGCGGCAGGAGCGGACTGTCCTGGGGCAGCAGGGATTCGGCTTCTTCCTTGAGACTGGTGAGCCGCTCCAGCTCCTGCTGAGGCATTTGGGACAGGGAGGACTCTCCAGGCTGCTCCTGCTGAGGGGCGTCGGACTGATGGGGGGAGAAGGCGGAAAAGTAGGCCAACAGGGACTGGTGGCCCGTGTGCAGCAACTGGCTCACCTGTTCGAAGTGCTTGCGGCTGCGCAGGCGGTCGCGCAGGAACAGGTGGTAAAAGAGCAGCAGGGCCAGCAGCGAGAGGATGGATACCAGCACGTAGAGCACATTGGTGTCGAAACTGATCTTCTCCATCTGGCGGCAGTAGGCCGATAGCGAAGAGTCTTGGCTGTAGAGTCGGTGCAGGCGCACGCACTCGTTGTTCTGCCAGCGGTAGTCATCCCAGCGCTTGAGAGCAAGTGCCGAAATGGCCATCTCATTCCTGAGCGACACCAGCAAGGCGGTATCGGCGGGCGTGCCCATCTGCCTTACGGCCTGTTCTGCCAGCGTGTAGGCTTTCTCGTATTTGCCTGCCACATTGGCCGCATATACCGAATCGAAGAGTTCGGCTGGCGTAGCCTGGCGTGCGCTGATACAGAGCGAGATGCCCAGCATAAGCATGGTGCAGAGCACGCGGGGCAAACGGAACCAGAAGCGGCTTCCCTGCCCCTGCTCGCTTTCCACTCCGAAGGCGCAATGGCGGAAGAATGCAGAGGTCTTCTTGTACTTCTCGATGATGCCACGGCAGTTCATGATGCCGAATCCGAAGCCTTTTCCTTCCTTGGCTCCACCTATCTCCCTGGGGTCATACACCTTGCTGTGGTTGAGCGTGAACACATCGTCGGGTGAGAGTCCGTCGCCGGTATCCTGGATGCTTATCTCCACATATTCGTCGGTGGCAAATGCCTGGAGTGACACCCGTCCGCCGCTGGGAGTGAACTTGCGGGCGTTGTCGGCCAGCGTGTTGACCATGAACATGGTGAGTGCCTTGTCGGCTTTCACGCGTACATCGGTGGGCTGCACCTCCAGGGTGATTCCCTTCTGGCTGAAGGTGTGACTGCCCAGCGAGATGATGCGGAACACATCGGCCAGGGCAAAGGTGCTGACATGCAGGCTCAGCTGTCCGCGCTGCACCTGTATCCACTCGGTGAGCAATTCGTTGATGCGCATGATTTCCTCGGCCAACTCACCCACGTAGCGCAACCTCTCGGGCTCCACTTTTCCCTCCTGACGCATGTGCTTCACCTCAGCCCGCATGCGGTCGAGATAGGGCACGATGGCATATACGAGCGACACTTTGGCCCGTCGTTCCAGATTGCCCTGCACCAGTTCGCGGGCATGGAATTGTGCTGCCTGGCATTCCTGCTCCAGTTCCTCGAGCCGCTCCTGCCACTTCGCGGAACACTCGTCCTTGGCGCTCACGGCCTGAAGGTATTCTTCAGAGCTGCGCATATTGTTCAGACTCTGGAATCTCATGCGCGTGTTGCGCTGCAGGCGGCGGGTGTAGAAGGCAAACATGCCCACCACCAGTACCACCAGGAGCGTGAGCAGAAGCAGCTTGCGGTGGATTGCATGCACCTCCTCGGCCAGGATGTCGCGGCGGGAATCCAGTTCGCGGTTCTGGCGCGACTGGTCCAGGAGGTCCAGGTAGGCGTTGCGATGCAGGTCAGACAGCTCCTTGTCATCGAGCGCACTGTAGGCCAGGCTCAGCTTCTCATGTATGTTGGCCATCCAAGGCTCCACGGTGGTGGAGTCGCGCAACTTCTGTTCCTCCACCATCGAGAGTGCAGTCTGGAAGTGCGAGAGCGCCCTTTGGGGAGCTCCCTGTACAAAGTAGATTTCGCCCAGCGTGCGGTAGGCACAGGCGGTCTGATACAGGTCCTTGTAGTCGCGGAAGAGCGTCCGGGCCTTTTCGGCCATAAGCAGGGACAGCCTGGAGGCGGGCAGGGGGCTGCCGTCGGGCGAGAAGCGCGTGACCAGATAACTGTAACTCTCGGGTTCGCGTGTGCGCAGCAGTCGGGCCTGCACGCTGTCGGCCAGCATAGAGGCAAGCGACTGCAGGCAGTTGGCCTGGAAGTAGATACAGCCCGTGGAGTGTGCTGTGGTATAGGCGCCCAGCAGGTGGTGAAACTCCGCCTGCGTCACATCGGCGGCATCTCCGGTAATCAGTCCGCCGCTTCCCAACATATAGTTATAATAAATCCATTGCGTAGTGTCGCGCTCGAGAGACACTTCTGTGTCTATGCTGTGTATTTCGGCACGGGCAGCGGAATCCTGTCCCAGATAATAATAATAGGTGGAGGATACGATGTGGAGTTCGGTGAGCGCATAGTGGAAGTGCTTCTGCTGCTTGGGTGTCAGGCGGTCCCTTTCCTCGAAGATGCGCGAAATGCGCCTCAGGGCATGGTTGCGGTGGCTGAAGAATGAGTAGCCGTCTCCTGTCTTCTGCGCCACCTTCATGGCCAGCACATCGGCACAAAGGAGCACTATCTGGTCGTTGGTACAATGGTATGACTGGTTGAGCAGACGCATGCTCTTCTCGTACGCCATTTGTTGATATGCGATGTAAGCGAGGTTGCAGCGCGCTGCGGCGCCCTCTGCACCGTGCTGCGTAGCCAATCGCAGCGCGCTGCGTGCGTAGGTGAGGCTGCTGTCGATGTTGCGGTACCGCCATTGGAAGGCCAACTCATTGCAGCGTGCAGCCTCTTCCTCTGCTTCACGATGTGAGCAGGAAAGGCAGGTGCCGATGAGTATGATGCTGACCAACAGGCCAATGACTCTACCTCGCATAGGCAATGGGGGCTTTTCTTACAGCATCGACACCGTCACCACGGCGCGGATGAGTGCATAGATGACAGAGAGAGAGGCTGCAAAGGAGATGGCAGAAAAACTGGTCTTCGCATAGCCGGTAGGCGTGCGGAGTGAGGTGCTATAGTCGCTGCTGGTGGCATGGCGGCCGCATATGCGTTGGCACACAAACCAGAAGAGGGTGCCGGACACAAGGCCGCAGAGTGCACCACAAAGGATATCGAGGGGGAAATGGACACCCAGATAGATGCGGGTGTAGCTGGAGAGGCTTGCCCAGCAGAAGAGCAGAAGGCCGGTGGGAGCGTGACGGAACACGAGGGTGAAGAACATGGCCGCACCAAAGGTGTTGGCCGCATGGCTGGAGATGAAACCGTAAAGTCCGCCGCGATAGCCGTTTACCACATCCACCATGGCTGCTATCTCGGGGGTACGGGTGGGACGGAGCCTGTGGAAATAGGGCTTGCACAGGCTGCTCGAGAACTGGTCGGTGAAGACCACAAGCAGGATGGCCGTAAGGATGATGGTGAAGCACACGCTGGGGCGCTGGTTCTGGAAGAGCACATATATGATTCCCGCCAGCAGGGGCACCCATGTGAGGGTCTGTGTGAATGTCCACATCAGACCGTCCATGAAGAGCGAGTCGCTGCCGTTGAGGGCAAGCAACAGTTCCTGGTCAAGGGTAATCAACTCTTTGAGCATAGCGTGTGCTTATGTTTGTCAGATGATTTCGAAATGCTTTTTCTCTATCCAGCCCACCTTGCCGTCGGCTATCTCTATCTCAGCCCAGTCCTTCAAGCTGCCGTCGCGAATCTCCACTCTGGTGCCTTCGTGCAGGATGAAGAGGTCGTTGCCGCTGTCTGAGGGGGTGCTCTTGACAGTCACCACCGACGACATCACCACGCCGGCATCATGGCGGTTGGCCTCATGCCGCTGATACAGAGCGCAGGCGTTGCCCACGACGCAGAGCAGCAGGAGGAAAACGGAGGTGAAGAAGCCCGTCTTGCGCAGCGTGATGCTGCCGGCGATGAGGAACATTCCCATGGCTGCTATCGCCAGGATGAAGAGGGTGAGGCAGGTCCATGTCCACTGGTTCATGCTGAGCATGCTGGCCATGCGACGGAAGATGTCTATCACCACAAAGCTGTGTTTGGCCGTTATGCGGTCGATGGTCTTTTCGCGTGCCAGGCGCAAGTTGCATTCGATATTCTCGTCTGCAGGATTGAGCTTGAGCGCGCGCTCAAACCACAGCACGCTTTGTGCCATGCTGTCGAGGCGGTAATAGGTGCATCCCAGATTGTAACAGACGCTTACAGATGTTACGCTGTCGGCAATGCGGGTGTAGATTTCTGCCGCCTGCTCATACTTCTCCTGGGCAAAAGCCTTGTCGGCCTGTGCCTTCAGACTGTCGAGTGCGGCAGTTTCGTCAGCCATGCAAAGTGTGGGGAGCATCAGCAGCCCCAGCAAGAATATACCTATCTTTCTCATCTCCTTACTTGTTCTTCTTGATAGAGGCATCCAGTCTGTTGATGGTCTCTGAAGCCTCTGTGTACATCTTCTCCATCTTGGCGGCAGGCTCTCCTGGCGCAAAGCGTGCAAACTCGCACTCGGCCATCACGTCGGTGTAATTCTTCACCAGTTCGTCGGGCACGTGGTGTGCGGTCATCGCTTCAGCCACGTTGTCCTTGGTGAGGTCGCTCATCGATATGTTCAGGCGGTCGGCTGCGTAGCCCAGCAGAGCACGCATCACCTCCTCGTAGAACTGCTCGCACTGTCCCTGACGCATGAGTTTCTCGGCATTGCGCAGACGCTTGGAGGCCACCTTGCTTGCCTTGCGCTGTCCCTCTCCGCTGCGTATGATGCGCCTGCCGATGGTGAGACTGAAGAAGGCCAGAAGCAATAGGGCAGGGTAGGCAAGCCAATAGGCACGGCTGCCAAAGGTGATGCTCCCTTCGGTGTCGGCATTTACGCCGCCCATCTTGATGTAGCGTATGTCGTTGCCCAGCACTTTCAGGTCTTCCTGCTCGGTGGATGCTGATGCCGAGCGTCCGCTTCCCTTGGCCACCTTGATGGTCATGGAGTCGGTCTGGAGCGTCTTGTAGGATTTGCTCTCAATATCGAAGTAGCTGAACTGCACGGCGGGTATCTGGAAGGTGCCGCTGTGTCGGGGGACAGCTATATAGTCATATACCTTGTTGCCCTTGGCGCCGCTGGATGTGTAGGTAGCCTTGTCGGTCTCCTTAGGATCGTAGAGCTCGAAGTCCTTCGGGAAGTTGACCTTGGGTGCGGTCATCAGTTTCATGTTGCCGTATCCGCTCACCACCAGGCGAAGGGTAGTGGCATCATTGGCCTTGATTTCCTGTGGGGTGAGGCTGGCAGAGATGCTGAAATGTCCCACAGCGCCTGTGAAGTTGTCGGGCTTAGGCGTGGGCAGAGGCATGACCTCCAGTTCGCACGAAGGAGCAGTAATGGATTTCCTCACCACCTGCGTAAGGCTTCCGCCTCCGAAGAACACATCGAAGGGGTCCATACCGGTGTTCTGCACCTCAATCTGTGTGTCGAAGGTGACGCTGGGAATCTTTAGCTTGCCCGATTTCTGGGGAAAGAGTACATACTGACGCCAGATGGCGGTGCCGTAGTTGCGGCCATTCACGCGCTCATACTTGAGTGACATCTGCTGCTTGGCATCCAGTTCTTGTACGTGGAAACCGTCCAGCTGGGGGATCTCTCCAGCTATCTGCTGTATGTTGACCAGCGTGTAGAGCTTGTAGGTGAGCAGTACGGCTTCCTGCTCATACACCTTTGTCTTGTTGGCCGTTACGGTCATATATAGGTCTTTTGCCCCGATGTTTGTGCCGTTGGAGGAAGATGCGCTACCGCGTCGGCCGCCTTGCTGCGGCTGTGCGTTCTGGCTGTTGCCCTGATTGCTGCCGTTTCCCTGTGCCGATGCAGGCAATACCTCGATGCTGGCGGTGTTGCTCTTGATGCTCTTGCCGTCCACTTTGATGGTTCCTGCAGGCAGTTTGTGGGTACCTTCCTTGGTGGCAACCAGCACATAGGTGAAGGTCATCGTGCTGCTCCGGCTGGTCTTTCCGTTTACCATCGTGAAGCTGTTGCTACGACTGGTGCTGGGTCCATATACCATTTCGAAGCCAGGGAAATCACCCACATGGATGTCTTCCACGTCGGTGGTATTGGCCACATATTTCACGCGTATCTGCTGTCCCACCTCTGTCTGGCGGGGCGCTTCGATTTTGAACGTTACCTGTGCGATGGCCATCATGGCGCTTATCGCCGCAAGGGTGAGTGTAAACAGTATTCTCCTCATGTCGTGTGTCACCATTGTTTCTGTAGATGCTTCTGGTTGGGCTGCTGTTGTGCTTTCTGCAGACGCTCCTGCGTCTCCTTCTCATCCTGCATGGCAGCCTTGAGCATCTGTTCTGCATTCTCCTTGCTCATCTGCTGAGGGTCGGGTTGCTGCTTCTTTTCGTCTTTCTTGTCGTTCTGCTTGTCTTGCTTCTCCTTCTGCTGCTGTTGCTTGTCCTGCTGCTTCTTCTCGTCCTCTCCATTCTCGTCCTTCTGCTGGTCCTGGTTGTCTTGTCCGCCATTCTTCTTCAGTTGGTAGAGGCAGAGAGCGTAGTTGTAGCGCGTCTCCTCGGAGTGTGGGTTGTTGCGCAGAGACTGCCTGTAGCATTCGAGTGCCTTGTCGGGCTGCTTGGCGGCCTGCAGCAGAACGCCCATGTTATGGTACATCTGTGCCAGCCGCATCTTGTTCTTCTCCAGTTTGACGGCAGTCTCATATTCCTTCATGGCATCCTTTGCCTTCGACTGCATCACCATCGCGTTTCCCAGATTGTAGTGTGCTCGGGCGTTGGCATTGTCGGCTTCGATGGACTTCTGGTACTGTACCTGTGCCTTTGAGAAGGCTGTATCGCGCATCAGACGGTTTCCCCTGCGGATATAGTCGCGGCTGTTCTGTGCGGCTGCGGGCATTGCCACAGCTGCCAGACAGAGTAAGAGTGCTGTTATCAGTCTCATGATTTCATCCTCCTGCTGAAGATTTTCGAGAAGTTGAAGCGCTGGTTCTCCCTTTCCTGCAGCATGATGTCCAGCAAGAGGAACATCAGCCCAAGGAGCACAAAGCCCTGGAACTGCTCGTCATAATCGTTATACATCTGGCTCTCCATGCGTGTCTTGGCCAGACGGTTTATCTGCTCGTTCAGCTTCACCTGTGCCGAACTGCTGTTATCTACGTATATATAGGAGCCGTTGCCGGCCTTGGCTATCTCGCGGCACATGTCTTCGTTGAGTTTGGAGACCACCACGTTGCCCTCTTCGTCCAGTATGTAGTTGGAACTTCCCTGCTGTGGGATGGGTGCACCATTGGGGTCGCCTATTCCGAGCATATACACGCGCATGCCTTTCTTGGCGGCTTCCTTGGCAGCTTCCACGGCTCCTCCCTCGTTGTCCTCACCGTCTGTAATCACGAAGATGGCACGGCTCACGCCCTCCTGATTGGTGAAGCTTCGGGTGGCCAGGTCGATGGCGGCAGCGATGTCGGTACCCTGCACCGATACCATGGCAGGCGAGATGGTCTCAAGGAACATCTTTGCACTCACATAGTCGCTGGTGATGGGGAGCTGGTTGAAGGCCTGACCGGCAAAGACCACCAGTCCTACCTTGTCGTCCTTCATGTTCTCCACCATGTTGCTTATCATCATCTTGGCTTTCTCAAGACGGTTTGGCTTCACATCCTCTGCCATCATCGAGTTGCTCACATCAAGCACGATAAGAGCCTCGATGCCCTGTCGCTCCTGCTTCTCCATGCGTGTGCCAAACTGCGGGCGGGCCAATGCGATGATGAAGGAAGCCAGTGCCAGTTGGCACAGCCAGAACTTCACCTCGGGCCGCCAGCGCGATACGCCCACGAAGAGTTGCTTCAGAAGGTCGGGATCACCATATTCCTTCAGTCTCCTCTTCTTGCTGTAAAGGGATAGATAGTGTGTCACGGCAAGCACTATGATGCCTGCCATGAGGTAAAGATATTGTGGATTCTCAAATCTGAACATGCTCTAATCTCCTTCTGTAAAGTTATGGAATACGTCTCAGAAGTGTCTCGCGCAGCAGAACGTCCATGCCGAGGAATATCAGCGAGAGCAACAGGAAGGGGAAGAAAGCCTCGTAACGCTTGGAATACTTCTTCACGTTCATCTTGGTCTTCTCCAGTTGGTCAATCTGGTGATACACCTCACGCAGTCTGCCTGTGTTGCCTGCACGGTAAAACTCGCCGTCTGTCTTGGCGGCTATAGCGGTCAGCGTCTTGCTGTCTATCTCCACGGGGATGTTCTGATACACGGTTTGTCCTGCCACGGTGAAGGGGTAGGGTGCTGTGCCGTTGCTGCCCACTCCGATGGTATAAACCCTTATGCCGAAGCTCTTGGCAATGTCGGCAGCTGTGTTTGGACTTATCTGTCCGCAGTTGTTGGTGCCGTCGGTGAGCAGGATGATTACCTTGCTCTTTGCCTTGCTGTCCTTCAGACGGGTTACAGCATTGGCTATGCCCATGCCGATGGCTGTACCGTCGGAGATGAGCCCACGCTCTGCCATATCCACCCTCATGCCGTTGAGCAGATTGAGCAGTACGGCATGGTCAACCGTCATAGGGCATTGTGTATAGGCTTCACCTGCAAAGAGCGTGAGTCCGATATTGTCATTGGGACGTCCGTTGATGAACTCCACAGCCACTTGCTTGGCGGCTTCTATTCGGTTGGGCTTCAGATCTTCGGCCAGCATACTGGTGCTCACGTCCATGCAGAGCATGATGTCGATGCCCTCGATGTTCTTTGTGCTCCAGTTGTCGGTGGTCTGAGGGCGTGCCAGGGCTACTATGGCCAGGGCAAAGCATGCGAGCCGGCAAAGGAAAGGCAAGTGGATGAGCCTTTGCCTGAGCGACTTGTGGGCATGTATGAAAGGTGCTGCCGTGCTTACCGATATGCTGGGTGACTGCTTGAGATGACAGAGCAGATACCAAGCCACATAGGGCATCAGCAGGAACAGCAGAATGAGATATTCTGGATTGGCAAACGTCATAGTCTTATTCTCTACCTCCTGTCTATTATTACATGAGCAGATCCGTCACACGCCACATGGTATAGGCCATCAGCGTGAGGGAGATTACAGCAAACACGGCAGCCGCTATCTGCATGCCGCGCACCTGGTTCATGCGTTTGGTGTCGGTCTCCTTGATAATCTCCGGCTCGGGCTTCGCATTCGGATCCACCTCTTGTTTTGTCTGGTTGATATACTCCACGGCTGCCACCAGATTGGCATCGTTCTCATTGATGAGCGTGGTGTGTTTGGCAAACTTCACCAGGTCGGCTGTATTGAAGATGTCCCTCAACTCGCGCAGTGACTGCTCATCGTTCTCCTGCATGAGGCGGTCGATGATCTCTGCCGAGGTCATTTCCATGGCGCTGAAGCCGTATCGGCTCTGGATGTAGGTGCGTAGAGTGTTGGTCAGCAGCGTGTAGTACTCCTTGTTGTCAGTATCGGCCAGTGAGCGGTCACTCTTGATGCGTTCTATCTCGCTGATGGCTACCTGGTGGGGTGGCAGCTGCTTCTTGCGCCTGATGATGCGCACTATGGGCTTGCCCTTGCGCGCACGATCATATAATATATAGGCGGCTATCAGCAGGAGCGCAAAGAGGAACGAGCTGGCAACAACTCCTCTCCAGTCTTCCCAACTGAACTCTGGCTCCATGTAGCCATAGGGCGGGTTGAAGCGGTCCAGATGCGTGGTGTCCAGCGGTTCTACCGTGAGCACCTTCAAGGCAAGGCTCTTCGTCTGGTACTTCTTGCCATCCACTTCTATCTCGAAGGGCGGCAGATAATAGAACGAAGAGTCCCATGCCGTCACGGTGATGCTCTGTTTCACCTCCATGCGCTTGCCTTCATCAAGCAGGCTGGTGTCGGGGGAGTTGACAGACACAATCTCCACGTTGGGCATCAACTCGTCTCCCACCTTCATCTGAGGCAGCATCAGTTTCTGTCCCTTGCCGCAGGTTACGTCCAGTGTAATCCCTGTCTGCTCACCTATCATCAGCTCCAGGGAGTCAATCTTTGCGCTGACTGTCACCTGTGCGCTTGCTGGCATGAGCCATGCACACAGGAGCATGAGTGCCAGCACCATCTTGGTCCTTATGGATAAATGCTTGTCCATTGTCAGTTACGTTTGGCAAAGAGAGACATCAAGGCAGCCACATAGTCACCGTCAGTCCTTACGCTCACGGCATCCACGTTGCTCCGGTTGAACGTATCAGCCAGTCTCTCCTTCTGTTTCTTCCACCATTGGGCATGTTCGCGTCGCACTTGCCTGCTGCTTGTATCGACGATGATTTCCTGCCCCGTCTCGTTGTCCTTCATCTTCATCAGGCCCACGTCGGGCAGTTCAGCCAGTCGTCGGTCATATACCTGTATGGCCACCATGTCGTGCTTGCGGTTGGCTATGGTGAGTGCTTGGCGGAAATCCTTCTTGTCGAGGAAGTCGCTCAGCAGGAATGCAGTGCATCTGCGCTTGATGGCACGCGTGAGATATTCCACAGCTCCGCTGATGTCGGTGCGCTGGCTCTCGGGTTTGAAGTCCAGGAGTTCGCGTATGATGTACAGGATGTGCTTCCTGCCCTTCTTTGGGGGGATGAATTTCTCTATCTTGTCAGAGAAGAAGATGACGCCTATCTTGTCGTTGTTCTGTATTGCCGAGAAGGCCAGAGTGGCTCCTATCTCGGTCAGCATATCACGTTTCATCTGCTTCTGTGTGCCGAAGTTGAGGCTTCCGCTCACATCCACCAGCAGCATGACGGTCAGTTCTCTCTCCTCTTCGAAGACCTTGACATAAGGCTTGTTGAAGCGCGCGGTCACGTTCCATTCTATGTCGCGTATGTCATCGCCGTACTGATATTCCCTTACCTCAGAGAATGCCATACCGCGTCCCTTGAACGCAGAATGGTATTCTCCGGCAAAGATATTGTTGCTCAAGCCACGGGTCTTGATTTCTATCTGCCTGACGCGCTTTAGAATCTCTGATGTCTCCATCGCACTTTTCTCTTGCTTCTTGCTGTATGGCGGGTGCATCAGGGCACCTCCACCTTGTTCACTATCTTGCTTACCAGTTCCTCGCAGGTCACGTTGTTGGCCTCTGCCTCATAGGTGAGTCCGATGCGGTGACGCAGTACGTCGTGTGCCACAGCGCGCACATCCTCGGGAATCACATATCCGCGGTGCTTCAGGAATGCGTATGCGCGAGCTGCCAGAGCCAGATTGATGCTGGCACGTGGTGAACCGCCGAACTCGATGTAGTCCTGTATCTCCTTCAGTCCATACTTCTCGGGATAACGTGTGCAGAACACAATATCAGAGATGTATTGCTCGATCTTCTCGTCCACATACACGCTGCGTACCACCTCGCGTGCGTTCTCCACATCCTGTGTGGTCACTACGGGCTTCACTTCAGTCTTCTCACCGCTTATGTTCTGGCGTATGATGAGCTTCTCTTCATCCTGCTTGGGGTAGTCGATGATGACCTTCAGCATGAAGCGGTCAACCTGTGCCTCGGGCAGGGGATAGGTGCCTTCCTGCTCGATGGGGTTCTGTGTGGCAAGTACCAGGAAAGGCTTGGGCAGGGCAAATGTCTCCTTGCCAATGGTCACCTGACGCTCCTGCATGGCTTCCAGCAGCGCACTCTGCACTTTGGCCGGAGCACGGTTAATCTCATCGGCCAGCACGAAGTTGGCAAATACCGGACCGCGTTCCACCACGAAGCGCTCGTCCTTCTGGCTGTAAATCATTGTGCCGATGACATCGGCGGGGAGCAGGTCGGGAGTGAACTGGATGCGGCTGAACTTGGCCTCCACCAGTTGTGCCAGTGTCTTGATGGCCTTTGTCTTGGCCAGTCCGGGTACACCCTCAAGCAGGATATGCCCGTCGCTGAGCAGTCCTATGAGCAGTGACTCCACCAGATGTTTCTGTCCCACAATCACGCGGTTCATGCCTGTCACCAGGTTTGTTACGAAGGGGCTTTGCCTCTCTATCAGTTCGTTCAGAGCACGAATATCTACTGATTCTGCCATAATGCTATGTTTTGTTATCTTTTTCTCTGTTCTAATTTGTCCACAAAAATACGGCTTTTGGCACGGATAAGCCACATGCGGAGTGCAAAAAATGGTTACTACGCATGTGGCTTAATGTTAAATGTGTTTAATGCCGGCCTGCCTCATTCTCCCTTCTCCAGCAGTTCGGGCAGTTTCACTTCGTATCCCAGGGGGATATTGTCGGGGTTGGGGAACTGGTTGAGTACCTTGATATACTCTACGATAGCCTTGTCTCCATACTCCTGACGCGCCATTCTGTAGAGGTTGTCACCGCGCTGCATGGTGCGGGTTTTGCGCACGCCCGTTATCAGATACTTTCCTCCCTCCACTTGTGGGAAGTTTTTGGCAGCATTCAGCAGTTTGCTCCTGTCAGCAGGCTTCTGCTTTGGCTGCTCCTGTCTGGCAGGTTTCTGTATTTCCGTCTCGGGTTTGCTTGCTTGGGCAGAGGCGGGAGTAGTGGCAGCCTGAGCATCCTGCTTGCTGCTCTCTGCGGGCTTCTCGCTTGGCTTCTCAACTGCCTTTTCGCTTGGAGTCTCTGTAGTTTGAGCGGGCTGTGTGGTTTCTGCTTGGGCGGCGGCAGGCGCAGGCTTCTGCTCGGGTGCAACTTCGGCAGGAATCTCCGTTCCGTCTTCGGCGGGCGGCAGACAGAGCCAGCTCATGTTTATCAGTCTCAGATAGCCGGCCATGTAGCATGACAGCATCAGCAGCAGAACCACCAGTGTGAGGAAGAGTGTGCGCCAGATGTTGTGTCCGCTATTGGGTACAACGGCAGCCTCGGCCTTTTCCGTTGGGACGGCAGGCGCAGGCACAGCATGCTTCTCCTGTGCCTCTTCGGGCTTGGCTTCTGCCTGTGGTTGGGGGGCAGTCACGATGGGAGCAACCTCCACTGGCTCCTTGCCGGCAGCCTCTTCGCTCTTCTCCTCAGCTGCAGGAGCGGTAGGCTCGGGTTGCTCTGGAGTTCCGGGTTCTGGAACAATGGCTGTAGCCGGCTCCTCCTCCTGTGTCTCTGGCTCTTCTTCCTGCGCTTCGGACTCTTCCGCAGGAGCTGGAGCAATGGCTGTTTCCTCGGTGGGAGCGGCAGGAGTGGCGGGTGCAGCATAAGGCGAAGGCGCATTGCCAGCCTCGGGTTCTGCGGCAGCAGGTTCCTCTGGCTTGGCTTCGGGGGCGCTGGCAGCTGGTGCAGGTTCGGAAGAAACGGCGATGGGAGGCACCTCGTCATCAGTCTCCTCGTCGGCGTCCGATGCGGGATATTTGCGGTCGATACGCTCCATATCCTCGGCGGTAATGCCCTCGTTGAGTATTACCGTCTGGAAGTCGGCGAAAGGTTTGTTGACCAACTCCTTGAGCGCAGTGTCGGGCAGAAAGCCTATCTTGGCGTGTCCGGAGATGATGAAGCGCTCGCCTGTGTTGACGTTTACGCTCTCGCGCTCCTGCACCTCCACCATCTTGAAGGTGCCCAAAGCCTTCACCTTGACCGACTTTTCCTCCTTGATTTCCTTGCCCAGGGTGTCGAAGAATGCGCGCACAAACGCATCGGCGTCCTTGCGCTGCATACCTGTGCGTGTAGCCAGTTCGGCTGCCAGGTCTTGCCAGTTTATCTTGTTTCCTGTCATTCCTTTGTGGTTTTCTGGTTGACGCGCTCTTTCAGTGTCTGTGCAGGCTTGAATCCCACCACTATCTTTGGCGGAACCAGCATGCGCTGCTTGGTTTGCGGGTTGATGATGACGCGCTCCATCTTGCGCTTGACCTCAAACTGTCCGAAGCCCGATACCGTCACAGAGTCCTCTTCGGCCAGGTGTGCCGACAGGGTTGCCACCAGAGCAGCTGCGCACGAGGCGGTCTCCTTGGTCGAGAGACCGGTCTGTATGCTTAGTTCATTGATGAATTCCTTGTTGTTCATTAGTCTTGGTGTTGAGCGTGATAAAGTGTGCGTGCGTCAGTTGGCAGGGCCATCCACGCAATGTCCGTAGAGGTCGAAGTCGTCGGCGCTGTCTATCCTTACCCATTGGAACGAGCCTGTGGGCAATGCCAGACCTTCATCGGCATGGATGAGCACCTCGGGATCCACTTCGGGGGAGTCAAACTCGGTGCGTCCTACAAAGTAGTCGCCCTCCTGGCGGTCGATGATGACGCGCATGGTCTGTCCCACCTTGCTCTCCTGCACATCGGCGCTGATGGCCTGCTGCACACGCATGAGTTTGCTCAGGCGTGCCTCCTTGACCTCCTGTGGAATATCGTCCTGATAGTGGAGGGCGCTGTAGGTGCCTTCCTCCTCGCTGTAGGCGAATGCTCCCATACGCTCGAAGCGTGCCCACTTGACAAAGTCGATGAGCTGCTTGAAGTCCTCTTCCGTCTCGCCGGGATGGCCCACCATGAGCGTGGTGCGGATGTGTATGCCGGGCACCTCAGCGCGCAACTTCTCTATCAGCTCATAGGTCTGCTGGCTGTTGACGTGCCTGTGCATGGCGCTCAGCACGTTGTCGGCGCAGTGCTGCAGGGCGATGTCGAGATACCGGCATATATTATTATGTTCGCGCATGACGCGCAAGAGCTCCATGGGGAAGTCGGTGGGGTAGGCATAGTGCAGGCGCACCCATTCCACTCCCGGCACTTCGGCGATGGCCTCCACCAGTTGTGCGATGCGTCGCTCATGGTACAGATCCACCCCATAGTAGGTGAGTTCCTGTGCGATGACCTGGAACTCCTTCACCCCCTGCTCCACCAGCAAGCGCACCTCCTGCAGTATATCCTCCATGGGGCGGCTGCGATGGCGGCCTGTGATGATGGGAATGGCGCAATAGGAGCATCGGCGGTCGCATCCCTCTGATATCTTGAGATAGGCGTAGTGGGATGGGGTGGTGAGGTGCCTCTCATCGGCACACTCGGGGTGATACTGCTTGCCCAGTTCGGCGAGCAGTTCGGTCCAGTTGAACTTTCCATAGAAGTGGTCCACCTCGGGCAGTTCGCTCTCCAGGTCGGCCAGATAGCGCTCCGAGAGGCAGCCCATCACGTAGAGTTTCTTGAGCAGCCCTTTGCGCTTGCGCTCGCCCAGCTCCAGAATCATGTTGATGCTCTCCTCCTTGGCGTCACCTATGAAGCCGCAGGTGTTCACCACGGCTATCTCCCCTCGTGGGTCATCGCTGTCGTGTGTCACCTTGTATCCGCTGAGTTCCAGTTGCCGCATGAGTCTCTCGCTATCCACAAGGTTCTTGCTGCATCCCAGCGTGATGATGTCTATTGTGTTCGTTCTCATTGTCTTCTGTTGTCCGTCGGCCTTTGATGGCCGTTTGGTAGCCCTTGTCCAGAGTTGCCTTTGCGCTTCTGCTGTCAGTCTGTGCGCCTTTGTTCCGGGCTTCGATGAAGCTCTTGCGGCGTGAGGCGGCGGCAGGGTGCTTGCTGAAGTGTGGTGGTCGGGTCAGTCCTTGAAGAGTGAATCCACAAACTCCTTCCTGTCGAAGGGCTGCAGATCCTCCATACCCTCACCCAGTCCGATGTATCGCACGGGGATGTTGAACTGGTGGCTCACTCCGATGACCACGCCGCCTTTGGCCGAACCATCCAGTTTGGTGATGGCCATACCCGTCACCTCGGTGGCAGCCGTGAACTGTTTGGCCTGCTCGAAGGCGTTCTGTCCGGTGCTGCCATCGAGCACCAGCAGCACCTCGTGCGGAGCGTCGGGTATCTGCTTCTGCATCACTCGCTTTATCTTGGTGAGTTCGTCCATCAGACCCTTCTTGTTGTGCAGTCGGCCGGCGGTGTCTATCAGCACCACATCAGCATCATTGGCAATGGCGCTGGCCAGAGTGTCATAAGCTACGCTGGCGGGATCGCTGCCCATGTTCTGCTTCACCACGGGCACTCCCACGCGCTCGCCCCAGATGCAGAGCTGCTCCACGGCGGCAGCACGGAAGGTGTCGGCTGCACCCAGATACACCTTCAGACCGGCCTTCTTGAACTGGTAGGCCAGTTTGCCTATCGTGGTGGTCTTGCCCACACCGTTGACGCCCACCACCATCACCACGTAGGGTTTCTTGCCCTGTGGGATGGCAAACGAGCTTTCGTCATGCGCACCCGTTTCGGTGAGCATCTGCACTATCTCGTCGCGCAGCACGCTGTTCAGTTCGGCTGTTGTCACGTACTTGTCACGCGCCACACGCTCTTCTATGCGGTGTATGATGTCCAGTGTGGTCTCCACACCCACGTCGCTTGTCACCAGAGTCTCCTCCAGGTTGTCGAGCACTTCGTCATCCACCCGCGACTTTCCCACGATGGCACGCGAGAGTTTGCCCAGAAAACTCTGCTTTGTTTTCTCCAGCCCTTGGTCGAGCACCTCCTTTTTCTCGCGAGAAAAGAAACTAAAGATTCCCATTCTTGTATGTTTGTGTGTGTTACAAAGTGCAAAGGTAACGAAAAATATGAATATTGTGAAGAAAAAAGCACTTTCGCTCTCACCTTCCTGCTCCTTGATGGCCTGAAACGCGCAGCGGACTGCCATTTGAATGGGCTGTGAGGCGAGATTGGCAGGAGAACGTTTGGCGGTGTTTTCCTGACAGATGGGGAGGTGAAAGAACCATTTTCGTGTTTTAGTCGCACCCTGCTGCATGTGCCATCGCAGCGTGCTGTATCCGCCATTGCAGCGCGTTGCGTTGCCCGATGCAGCACGCTGCGTTTTTCTGGACAGAATGGCGTATCTTCTCTTTTGGTGGGAACCGAGGAGGAGAAGAGCGGATTCTGTGAGTTTTCGCAGCCTGGTTTTTGAATCAGAAAAAGCTCCTGGTCAGATTTCCTCGGCCTTTTCCCTCCTTTCTCTCAAAAAGGCTCAATAAGTTTGTCCTGCCCGAATATTCGGCCGCTCAGTACGTTGATATTTCCCCAGAATTGTGTAACTTTGTATGCCTCATGCCCCTTCTGGCTTATGGAGAGGCTGCATGAGCACCATTTTCATTTCATCAAACTATACAGACATGGCACAAAAACTTTATCAGAAAGGCAAGTTCTACATGCTGCCTATCAAGGAAATCCGAAACGAGGGAAGCGACTCGTTTTTCATTGTAAATGCCAACGACAGGGAATACGCCATCAGGCTATTCGGTTTCCAACGGACTGACCAGGCCGTGCTGGAAATGACGGAGTTGCCGTGCATGGTGAAGGATGTGCACGGCGACAGTATTGTCTTTGTGCAGAATTTCGCCCGCATGTTTGCCGAGAAGTACATCTCGGGCAAGATATACCCCTTTGTGGTCAGGGAAGAAACGAATAGTCCGCAACCCGACACCAGGTATTATGATGTGAGGGATGCACAAGGCATTCCTTTCAGACTAAGGTGCAATAGGGAAACGCTGCTGGTGCCGGGCCAGAGGATAAGTTGTCTGGTGACAAGGCCGTCGCGCGACAGGATGCTGCTCACGTTGGAAAAGGAACAGAGCAAGGCGGCTGTCAAAAGCATCACACCCGACGAACTCTTCAGTCACGTGGGGCTGGAGGGGGCAGTGGCACGCTTCATCCTGCGCGGATTTGCACGCGAAGAACGGTTGGCCGAAGCAAGGGCTTGTTACCGTCAGGGGCAGGCCGAATGGGTGGTGAAGGCTGTGACGGCCATCCCAGGCGTGGAGACTTGGCACAATCTGACCAATGGAAACAGAGGCCGGCTGATAGATGCACTCTACAGGATAGGGCTCTATCTGCTCGAGGATTCCGATTACCTGCTGCAGTTCAGCGAGTCGGACCGCGAGAACTATCAGCAGTGGATAGCCGACCGCGTGTCGGTGGCAGAGACCTATCGCAAGTGTCTGGCGCTGATAAAGGAAGGCCGCTGCGGCGAGGAGACCGATGCCATACTGAGGAAGATAAAGAGTTCGGGCTACATCTACCACCCTCATCGCAGGATGCAACTGCTCATCGCCATGTTCTCCATGCAGCCCGATCTGCTGGAGGAGAAGATAGACTCCATCCTCGACCTGGTGCAGGCTTGCGCCAAGGACTGGAAGCAACCGTCCTTCTATGATGCCTTCTCCAGTTTCCTGCGCTTCTATATCATGTCTAATAGAGAGAAGGCCAACCGCATAGCCATCATTGGCAACAGCCAGAGTCGCAGCCTGTTGGGCCGTATGGTGCGCTCCATCAGTTTCCTCTTGCTGATGACCGACGGCAAGGAGCCTAATGCCCAGCTCTATCGCTCGATGCTCTATCATTACCTGTCATTCGTTCGTGCCAGTTCGCCACTGGAGCGCGACAGCACGCACCGAGGATTGGCCGAGACCCTTGTGGAGCGTGCGCTCAACGCGCTGCTGCTCTCACAGGAGCGTATGCTCGACTTCAACTGGAACAGGGACTTCGGCAACACGGAGATACTGGCCTATCAGATGGCCAACAGCAAGACGGAGAGCACCACCTTCCTGACACGTTCCTATGAGGCACAAAACGTGAGGTTCACGGTGAGCGCCGATGGTATCACCATCTCGCGCACCATGGCGGCCGAAAAGGAGAGGAACATTCTGCCGCAGGGATTCCCTGGCTGGCACAACCTGCAGATATTCCTCGACTCGCCTGCCAAATACAGTATAGGTGCCCAGTGCAAGACTCTGCGCCGATGGAAAACCTACTGGAACGATGTGGAGCAGGGGCTTTTTGAGGAGCGCGCCAATGTGAAGAAGAAGAAACTGAAGAAGATAGCACCCGAGGTGGGAACCGATGTCATCGTGAGGGTGCTGTGGAAGGATGAGTCGCGTCCGGGCCGTTACTATTGCCGCATAGAGGATATGCTTTACGAGGGCGAAGGCTGGATAGACACCTATCTGAGAGGTGGCTCCACGGGCATGTTCCACTACGACCCGAAGTTTGACATCGACTCCTTTTTCGAGGACGGGCGGCCGCTGCTTTTCAGAGTGCGTGTAAATGCCCTGGGAAGTCCCAATGAAGAGCACCGGACATACACTTTCGACTGTATGTCCTATCTCGATGATATGATCAGGCAGCAGGCCGAGTATGGCGAGGAGTCAGACTGCACCATCTTCCATATTGACGAGAAAAACCACGTGTTCTGTGCCGTGTCGGAATATGGATACGGCATCTTCCTGCCTGTTACTGAGGATAATGCCACTTATCAGGTGGGTGACTCGGTGAAGGTGAGGCTCACCGACGGCACACGTCCCAACTCGATGCAGGGCATTATAATAGGTGTGGCCGACAATGCGGTGGATGTGCGCAAGGCGGCCACCGAGGTGTTTCGCGATTATGCCGAGGAGGAACCCTATGAGGAGACGGCCGAGGAACTGGAGGAAGAGGCAATGGCGGTGTCGGAAGACCTGTTCGACATCAGCTATATGCGCGAAATCATCAATATCGTAGATCACAAGGCGGTGCTCGAGACCGACAATATCAAGGCGTTTGCCTTCCTTTCCATTGGCCATATACTCTCACGCATGACGGGTGACCAGGCTATGATGGACTATCTGGAGCAGCGTCAGCGCCTCCTGTGTGTATTGGACGATTATGGTGCCAATGGTAGGGTAGATGACGAGGAACTGCAAGTGTTGGGCAACAATAACACCGACATGGCTGAGAAGTACCCGCTGCTGAAGCAGAGGCTCAACGAGGTGAAGATTGTCAATTGCTTTGGAATGGCAGAGCGGAACGCTTTCCTGTGGGAGATGTGCACCACCTATGAGCATGACCATATACTGGCCAGGCTGTCACGCTTGATGCTGAGTTACAATATGGCTGAGGGTTTCGGACTGCAGGAGCACCAACAGGTGATAGTGGCAAAGATAAAGAGTCTGCTCAACATCAACGTGGAACTGCCGCGCATCTACTCTTTCGGCGAGGAAGATCAGCAGACGGAGTTCAAGACCTCCATCGTCTTCCCGCCCAACAACAGCATGAGGGAGGACATCAAGCAGCAGACATTCAACATCATGAAGGTCATCTGCGGAATGGTGAATGCCTATGGAGGAACCGTCTATCTGGGTGTCAACGATACGGGTACGGCCAAAGGACTGGTGGAGGATCTGCGCTTCTTCGAGGACAGTACCGACAAGTATGACCTCTACATACGCAACAGCATACGCACAGCATTGGGCGACCATGTGAATGCCTCTATCGTGGTGGAGCATCCCGATGCCGGTAAGCATTACATCTATGCCATCAAGGTGACACCCAGCAAGACACCTGTGATGCTCACGCTTGACAACAAGTTCTATCTCAGAGAGGGAACGTCCACTTATCCCATTGAGCAGGATCAGCTTGCCGAGATAATGGCAGAACGCAACTTTGCCCTCTACAAGACGGAAGCAAGGGATATGGAGGCGGTGGAGATACCCGAACCGGAACCGGAGAAGAAGCCCGAGGAGGCTCCCAAGATGAAGGTGCTGAGCATGCAGGGCGACACCATAGCCACCAGTTCGCTTCGCACGAATATCACCGAGAACTGGGTGGATGGATATGGAGTGGATACTGCCTGCTACGTGCGGGTGCAGAAGCAGGGCGACTGGTGTGTGCTCGACGATATCGAGTGGGAGGATGGCATCCTCACGCTGGCCATTCACGATGATGAGGCCGATGGCTATCTGGTGGTGGTCTATGATGACGGCAAGGTCAACAAGGTGCCCATGTCGCAGATTATCGACAAGACGCGAGGCAATACATATAAGATGTACGCGCATAAGCGTCCGCTCTTCATCACGCCAGCCCGCCGCAATGCCGCCTTGCTCACAGCCTACGAGGATGATAAGGGCAGACAGTTTCTCCGCCTCGACGACCTTGCCAAGATGGAAGACGGAAAGATGCTTGCCGCAGGCAACACGCTCACCGATGTGGAGTTCAGCAGGCTCTTCTACTGCGAGATAGTCTCCCAGGAGTTCCACGACGACCTCCATCGCATGCACAACCTCAAGCGAAACTCGCTCGGTCAACAGGCTCTCACCAGTTACGGCACCAAGGAGCAAACTGTCCTGCAGCGCATCGGCATCGAACTGTAAAACAGGTAACCGTCCGACAGGCTCCTCTATAGGAATACCCGTCGGACGGTCGTTCGAAATCGCTTATATTCGGCTGTGGATGTTGTTGTTCTCTGCTGGGATGTGTGTAGGATGGTCGTTCGAAATCGCTTATATTCGGCTGTGGATGTTATTGTTCTTTGCCGGAATGTGCGTCGGATGGTCGTTCGAACCACCTTATATTACATTTTACACAGACCATGAAAGAGTTCGTGGCAGAGGAGTACGGATTTTACTCCATCGGCAGCATGCGGCTTGCGGAAGGCTTGTATCTTGCTTGCCGTCAGTTACTTCCTCGACGTGATATGGAAGCAACGCTGTTTGCGTTCGTATTTCACGTAGCAGTAGCCCTCGTTGCGCAGCTGTTTCAGTACCGTTCCCAATGCCTTTGCCAGTTGCTTCTCGCTTGCCGACTTCCCGAAAAGAGACTGGCGGTCATATCGCACATAGGTAATGTCAAAGGTAGTGCCATACTGATGGGCAGAGTTCTCTGAGGCATTCCCATTTACCTTACGAAGCCGTTTGGCATCCTCGCCAGTACGCAGAACCGAGGTTACGATGACGCGATGCTTCTCAAACCCTTGCTCCTTCAACTCCTTCTGAAAACGAGTGCCGATATCAGAAAGCAACTCTGCTGTTGATTTCGTGAGGTAAGGCACCGAATGTGTCAGGTGTTCAACCATATACTCATCACAGCTCTCAATCTTCACCAGCTTATCCGTCTTCAGTTCGTCGCGGCTGCTCACAGGCTTGATGCCATTCTTCTGGGCAGCCGTAAGATGAGTGCTGTTGACATCCCCAAAGCGGTATTCATTATCAACTATTTCCGCAGAAATCGCCCCAGACAACCTCCTAATCACCGATGGATAATACCGACAAAACACATGCCAAGCGCCATAAGCAACCACTGCCAACACCACCAAGCGCACCAGGAATGCCATTATACTTCGTTTCTTCATCTTTCTCTTTTCCCACTCCTTAAAGTACTTCTTTGTCATTTGTTGATTAACTCGCTATCAACAAGACCATCTCTTGTTGTTGCGGACAAAATAGTAGGCTTAAAACTATAGAAATTATAAGTTTATGCGATGTTTACTGACACAAATATGCGAATGCTTACAAAGAAAATTACTTTCTGAATATAGATTTTAGAATCATCTTTCCAATCTTTCTTTCTATGCCAGTCTTTGTAGTTGGAATACCTGTTGTTTTCGCAATCTCTCTCTTGATTTGTGTGATACCTAACGCTCGTTTCCAAGAGAAACTGAGTCCAGGTATTCCTGTGTTTGATACCTTTTTCATTTCTTACGGTAAACTCTTCTTATCTGGAACTCTACAATGAAATATCCATGCTCATGAAATGTATGCTTGCGGATTATCATCTAATTCTTTTTTCTTTTCTTCTGCCCATTTTTCCACAAGAATCTTTGCGAACTCCTTTCTTTTATCTTTTAGAAGTTCTGATATGTAGTTGTTTAGTTCAATATCATGTGTGCTGTTTGATTGGAATAGCCGTGTTTTGTCACAAGAACAGTATTTCTGAATATTACTAGAAATGTCTTTCTCGAGATTCTTGATCCATTTATCTGCGATTTTGTTAATCGCAGTTTTTTGTGACTCGAGTATTTTCTTGGACATATATGCGGAAATACTTGCTTGAAGTTTTATCCTTTCTGCTTCTTTGTTTTTAATTATTTGTCGTTCTGCATATGCTCTCTCTGTGACAAGGGCTTTCGCTGTTGCTTCCTGGTATTCATTTTTTTCTTTGAGTAGTTCGTTGTATGTCGAGTCGTTGGAAAAATTGACTGGCGTATAACAAAGAACAAGATCAATAATGCCGATAATACCAACAATTACTAGAGTCTCAATGCTGTTGAAATTGATGTAATCCAGTCCGCCGAATGCTGGGTATGAAATGCCCCAAAAGTTGAAGGCTGCAATCGCAAGTGCTGTTACAAACTTGGTGAATACAGCTTTTGACATTTTGCATAAGAATAGTATATATAGCAAAAGTATTCCTATTGCTATTTCTGTGGCTCTTTCACCGTTAAATGTATGTGTTGCCGAAATGTATGATAGTGTCGAAGCAAGAAGAGCCACAAAAACTCTTTTTCTTTGCTTTGCAAAATCAGTGGGGCAGAGCTTAAGTATTTCAAAGTCAGCTCCTATTAGAATGCTCAGAATGAAATATATGATTTTCATTTATGTATTGTTCGTTGTAGAGTTAATGTATGCAGACGGATTTGTTTGCACTTTCTCTAGTTCTTGCTTTTTCCATTCTTCGATAGCAACTTCTATCAATTCAGATTGAGCATTTGCAAGCTTTTGCAGAATATCTTCATTTGCTTTCATTTCCGCCTCTAATCGCGCTTTGTTCTTCTCTGTTGATAGCGTAAGCTCGTATTGAACAAAGTCATTAGCTTCTTGTATCTTCTGGTCAGATAATACTTTTATTCTGTATTTTTCTGCGTGTAAAATGTCATCATAGGGACCCGCAGCTACCATCATTTTGAATAATGTTGGGATTACCTCTATTGAAACAAACAATAATGTGATAAAAAGCCTTGCAAGAAACAAAGCGGTATTTTTGTATGAAGCTATTTCATTCAATGCGTTGATTTGTGCGCAGAATCCTGTTAAGGCTTTTTGGCCTTCTCTTCCTTCTTTCTCAATCTCGTTGATTTTTTGCTCTTTATCTTTTAGATTTTTTTTGTGTGATTCGATTTCTTGATCAATCTTAGTTGTTTCTGTCTTAATATATGCTTGGTTGTTTATGTTGTTCTGCTTTTCTTCAAACCGAAGGTCGGAGAGCTCCCTTCTTAATCTTGTGACGATTTCATTAAGTTGTCTGGCTGCAGGGCCATAACCTCTTTGCTTTGTTACCCCATTGCCATTTGTCTCCTCGTACCTACGTTTCTCTGCATCTTGGAGCTCTTTTTCCTTGGCGGAAATCCGTTCAGAGATCCCGTCAATTTTTCCAGAGAGCAAGTCTGTTTTTTGTCTTTTTAAATCCTCTATTTTGTCTTTAATCTCCTTGCAATCTGTGTATAGCAGGTTATTTGCTTTTCTTACTTCATCTCCGACTTCACCTTGATCAATGATAAGTTGGGACTTAATTTTATCTTGAAAGATTCTTATCTCCAAGGGCGTTGATATGACAATTCCAAGGAATATGGCCAAGATGATTCTTGGGAGACCTCCACCGAATTCGGCTTTGCTTATTGTATGTTTTCCATCAGAATACATAGTATTAACCATGAATCTGTCAAGGTTGAATATCATTAGTCCCCATATGATACCAAAAGCGACAGAAACGTATAATGGCGCATCTTGGAAGACAAAAGAAATTGCATATCCTCCAGATATAGCAGCCATTATAGCTGTAAATAGTATAGTTCCGCCCGTTCCTGCGTATTTTGCGTAATCTGTTGGGCATTGTCTCAGAATCTTCCTGTTTACTCCTGCGCAGATCCAGAGGAATTCGTTTAAGAATCCTGCCCATTCTACAGGCTTCTGATTTTCTGTAGATGAATTGTTATTTGGGTTGGCTTGATTTTTTTGTTGCATCTTTAACGATTGAAATAGTGAAAAAATAGACTTTTTATTTCTGAGAACAAGCTGGGGCGAGTCTCTGATGAGATAGTATCATACACGCCGTCCATGTCTGGAGGCGAAGGTACCTTGAAGTCAACATTTGGTAGCGTAATTTGGGGGAAGCAGATTCTGGTCTCTGGCTCTGGTATATTGATACTGATGTTCAGTGGCTTATTCAATTCAGGAACTGGAATGGATAAAGATTTAACTGTTGGAAGAGGAAGCATCTTTATTGTTATTGACTTTTCTTGTGTTGAAAATTCGTCTGTGACGACGAGTGTTATGGTCGTCTCTTCTTTGATTTTTATTTCTTTTTTTCCAGATGCTTGAACCATGCCGTAGTCCTTCAGTTCTACTTTCTTGGAGTTTAGGACATTCCAGGACACCTCTATGGGAACCTCTGGTATTGTGTATTGCCGATTGGTGGTAAACAATATTTTTGCCTCGCTGAATACGTATATTGTGACCTCTTCTTCAAATGTCGTTTCTTGGTCTAGTGCGAGGCATCGTATTAGAATTTTTGTGGTTTCATTTAGTCGTATTTCTTTTTTTCCCGTTCCTTCTATAGATTCCTTTAGTTGAGCATATTCAAGTGTCATGCTTGTCCCGTTTTGTATATCCCAGGATAGGGTGGCAGCTTCACCCTTGTCTTTGTTGAGTTTTTTCTTGTTTGTGCTGAATTTTATTTTTGGTAAAGGCAATGTCTTGATACGCAAATGGTGCTCCTTTGTTCCGAATGCATCTGTAACTTTCAACTTATATGTTGTGTCTTTTTCTGGCTGTATCGTCTTGTGGTCCTTGTTGGGTACTTTGCCCCAACCAATAAGTTCTACCTTTTTGGCATTACTTACAGACCATGAAAGTTCCACTGCTCTTTTTGAAAGAACAGTATTCTTATCTGCGGTGAACGAGACCTCCGCAGGAGAATATACGCCAATTGTGATTGTTTTCTCGAATCTTCTCTTCCCGTCCAGTCCGATGGCTTCTATTGTATATTTTGTGGTTTTTTGAGGGCTTGTTCTTTTGTTTCCAGAATGCTCTATCTCTTCGGTGTTCCTATCATGGCATAAAAATACTTGGCTGGCATTTTCGACCTTCCATGTGATAGTTGCTTCCTCAGATGTGTTTTTATGAAGAGTTACATTGCTTGCAGAGAGGTCGATATTTGGGAGTGGGTATGCCTTAATTACCAATGTTCTTCGGGCATCCTTAAAACCATTAGAAACTTTTAGAGTAAAGGTGTTGTTCCCTTCTTCTGCTAATCTGCGCTCACAGTAATTTTTGGCCTCATAAACCCCGTCTATATATGATTTCGCTTCTCCGTTTACTACCCAAGATAATTTCACTTCATCTCCAACATATAGTTCTTTTGAAGGACAGTAGCAGAATTCACTGATCTCTGGCGCTTTTGTCATGCGTTCCATGATAATGTCAAAAGGTTCGAGTTCTTCTATTTTCCTTTTGGATAAGTATATTTCGAGGATGTTGAGTAGTGCGGGGAATATAGCGCCAAGCCCTTTTAAGTCTTGGTATATTTTGGAGTGAGTAATGTCTTCAAAATCATTTGCTTCAAAAAGCAAATGCTCGGAATCTTCGACTTTATATTTGTTAATTAATTCAGGTCTATATGCAATCCCTAATATGCTGGTATAGATTATCAATTCGGAAAAATAATCGATTTTTTCTGATGCGTATCTGTTCTTTCCCCTTTGTGGGTGCTGATAATCTTTTAGGCCAGTTATGATGTCTTTTTCTCCTTCTAGTTCTGGACAAAAGAAAGAATCGTAATCAACCAAATAGAGCTTCCTGTCGTTGCCAACAAGAATGTTCCCGTGTTGTAAATCGCCATGCGCAAACTTTCGTTCGTGCATTTTTTTTGTCAATTGAAGGAATTGTGATGCAATGTCTAGGATTTCCTGTTTAGAGGCACTGTTGGAACAAAGATATTTCGGCACAGTTGCAAATATCCGTGGCTTATTTTTGTAGTATAGGTCTATATTTTCT
>OOBO01000375.1_pt1 | contig 39741 bp, 23 predicted proteins | sample 1671031 | NCBI WGS metagenome assembly OOBO01 (sample SAMN06348115, study PRJEB24527) | human gut metagenome | biome: human gut; feature: ankylosing spondylitis patient; material: feces | host: Homo sapiens | place: China | collected 2015-10 | reverse complement strand
AAAAGTGAACGGATATCCCCGTTTTGGGTGGGTGGATATCCTCCGTTTTCAGCATTCTTGCGTACCCTATCGCGCACTGTAACTCCCTTCCTCTTCTTTTCTCTCGGTAAAAAGAAAGTAGGAGGTAACACGATAATACATACCATCAGGATAAACCTCCCATCTCACTTTGGCTATGCCATCCTCATAATCATAGATATTTTGCAACAAAAATTAAAGGATTTCTCTTTGCCGTACGACACAGAGGAATCCTAATGACCGATTTGGGTTAAATAGGCCTTTATCTTAATATTTAAGCCGTAGCGAAATCATAAACTCACGACCACGCAGCGGTACGCGGTAGTATTGAAAATTGGCTTTTTGATAAAGCGAAACTTCGTAGTCTTTGCGGTTAAACAGATTGTTGATATTTGCGCTTGCAGACCAGCGAGAATTGAAATCGTAGCGCATACCGGCATTCAAAAAACTGTTAATAGAGTAATGGTTACGGACTATTTCGAAGACCGATTGCGAAAAGTCGGCATACAGCCGGAGTTTACTGATAGGATAGAAATCCATTGTTAAGGAATAATAGGCATTTCTCAGCAGATTGTCAGTTACGGAGAAGACATCAGGCTTTTTCCAACTGATATTTCCGGCCATGGTGAGTTTGGGCTGGAACCATGTCAGTCCGCTCCATTGCGCCGTGACTGAAGCATGCAAGGCATGATAGCGCAGATAATCTTCCACCTCGTTTTGAGACACAAACTCCTTATTATATGAATAATTGGTCTGTCCGCTCAAATTGATGTGGGCATTGCGAAAGTTCTTACGACATGACAGTGCCATGCTCCAGGTAGTTTTCGTGCGGTCGTTCCACACTGGAACAAAGAGCGTATAATCGGGCATATAAAGACTTTTAAGATAATGGTCGGAAGTACTGCGCGTCCAGCCGACATAAACATTCCACGAAAAGAGCGTGATGGTGTTCAGATACGACAGACGGAGATTCGCCAACGCGACACGCTGCACCGAAAGGCTGTCGATACCTGTCGTAAATGTACGGTAGTTGTTCATCATCGTTCCATTGAACCAAGGATCGGCGTTTGAAGCATTTTGGTTATAGGCTACCGAGGTTTCCATTCGCAATAGATAACTAATTTGTTGAGTGAAATCGAGCGAAGGAGAGAAAAGAACTTTTTGGCTTTTTTCTTTTCGCCAACCACAGCGGGAAATAGTATATTCCACAGGAAGAAGTAGTTCGACGTTTCCACCGCTCCACTGAATTTGATACGATGGTTCGAGTGTGTGCAGCCAATAGGACGAAGTAGCCGTCTGTTGGGTATCGTGTAGTCGGTTGTGCTTGTATTCTATAATGTAACCCAACGTCAAGGGATTGCCCGCTATATCGAAAGCCGTGGAAAGCCGGTGGCGCATAAACCAATGGTTCAGATAATAACTCTGCCGTTTGTATTCGTTATCTGCTGCCCAACAATCAGAAAGTCGCTCGCGCGTCTGATAGGTACGCACAATGGAAGCCAAACTATAGATACGACTTGGGGTGGTCAGGTTGACATTGGCAACATTCTGAATAAAATAAGGTTTGCGATGTATGTCCTCTCCCAAAGAGCCTAAATTGGTTACATTTTGATTATAGGAGCTGACATCCTGCCATTGCCCCGAAAGGATGTTCTCAACGTACACCTTCTTGCCATTCAATTCGTAACGCACCTGTCCTTTTACTACATCTTCAGAGCTCTTTTGCCGATTGTTTTCGTAAATACTGATTGTGTCGCCCGCATAATACTCGCTTCGGGTGCTATCCTCACGGTTTTCTCCTTCGTGATTGTAAAGCAGGTTGAAACGCAGCGTGGAATAAGGCGTGAAAGCGTGCATATAGTTCACTCCAGCAAAATAGGAACGATTGTCAAGATAGTAAATGGGGGAAATGGGTGGACGGCGGCTTGTGGAAGAATAGAGGAATGGAGAGGGCAGTGGCTCTTGCGTATAGACGCCACTGAAGTTTGACATGCCGTTTTGGATGCCGCGCAATGATGCCCCTCTGTTGTTCAAGGCTCCGGTAAATAATAGCTGGTTTTTCTTTGCCACTTGAATGCCCGTCATACTGCCGTCCCATACTGTAGGCGTGCCTCCAGTTCCCACTTCTGCATCACCAAAAGGACGCATCTTGTAATTCTTTTTCAATTTAATGTTGAGCGTTGCATGGTTGCTATGAACTTTCCCTTCCAAGGAACGGACGGGCTGGTTATTCTCCATTACCTGAATGGTGGATACTGCTTCCGCAGGCATATTTTGGGTGGCTTGATTATATTGGTCTCCCATAAGATCCAATCCCTCAATGTTCAGTTTGTTGATGCTACTGCCTTGGTACAGAATTTGTCCGGAAGGCATCACCTCGATACCCGGCATACGTTTGAGCACATCCTCAATGCTGTAGTCCTCTTTTTGGCGGAATGACTCTACATAATAGTTAAGCGTATCTTTTTTTCGGGTGATGGCATCGGTCTTTATAACCACCTCGTCCAGAGTACAAGTCTTTTCTTCTAACTGAACAGTATATTGATATTTATCCTTTTGAACCGGTATGGTCTGTGTGGCATAACCCATTTTAGAGAATGTCAGTTTGGTTGCATTCTTCTTGTATTGCAATGAATATTGCCCATTGTTCTTGGTAATACAATAAGCCAATAACGAGTCATTAGTATTCAATGCCTTGCATAACACATTTGCAATGCCCTTGCCGTTTGTATTTGTAACGGTCCCTTTAAAAACAGTTTCTGTTTCCTGTGTCCAGCCAGACAGAGGAAACAGAATCAGCAAAAATAGTATTTTAAAGATTCTTACCATTTTAGTTCAAGCATATTACTGGGACGTTTCGGATTATTTGCTTCCGGAGTTACCATTTTCCCATTTTTCTCAATTTTTACATTATAAATCTCAATACTTAGATTATCAAAATCTTCAATATCATTGCGATAGCCGGTCAAAGCATTTTCATGTGTAGTTACAATCAAATCTTTGATATACTTTTTCTTATATAGATACATATCGCTGTATTGAGACATTGCTCCGACCCCATTATTTGTAAAAATCCAGTTGCGACCTTCATCATGGATTTCCATGATCAGCCCAGGCAATCCTGTAAAAAGATAAGGTCCGTAAGGAAGTGCTATCGTTTCAGTGTACCATGCAATATAATTTCGACCGGCAAAAGAACAAATGGCCTTTTTGCAAGCTCTTTGATTTATTATAGAATCCCCGGATACCAATTGCCAGTCCATTTGAGGCGTTGGGTAAGTGTACTCGTAGCTTCGCAATACATCGTAAGTCTGTACCGTGGTTTTTTGTTCTTCTAAATCAGTTAGCGTAACAAAGAAAAAAGTCCATTTTTTAATAGCTTGCATCCATTCTTCACGAGCCTTTTGGTCCTTTTTATTTTGTTTGCTACTGGCTAAATAGTCATTTATTGAATCTAATGCCAATCGATTATAATCACTAAAAAGTAAGTGCTTATCTGAAACCATCAATACTGTTTGCGCTTCAGTATAATCATCCAACTTGGTAGAATCTTTGCGGAACTTTAATTCATAAAATACTCCCAACTTGGCATGATCAACAACACACCTCTTTGATTTCTCATAAAAATCGCCACTCTCACTATAAAGCCTTTGAGCCTTAATCGTGGTCGAACATAATAATATCGTAATAAATAAAACAAGGAATCTCATTATTTTAAGTTTTTGTTCTTATGAAATATCCACAAGTTTCTCATATCATATTTTTTGCTTTACATATAGAGGCGTCTTACTCTCTATTGATTCTTTCCACCAATTCGTCTGGTGTAAGTATCTCCATCTTGGAGAAACCAAACCACTTTTTGCCTAAGTCCTTTATGGATGCTCCTATGTGATACACATCATCGTCTATACAAAGGAAGCGGTCATGTGATAAATGGAATGTTTCAACATCAATCGGTGCATATTGAGCATTATGACGGTCTATGTCGAGTTGGAACTGACGGCTTATCTGCTGAGTGTAGATGATTGCAGACACGTTATTATCTCTTTTATCGAGCAATGTCAGTACAGTCTCGTCAACATAGTTGTCGATAAGGACAATACGTTTCTTCGCACTCTTAATCAAGCCGGACACGAAAGTATAGGCATCATAAATTTGCCCATTGTAGAACACACCTTGTTTCGGCTTTGCGTTGCCCTCGTCCAATCTGCGAAACACTTCTTCTATACGCTTGTCGGATTCTTGCAAGTGTTGTTGCATTTCCAATTGATGGTATTCCATAGTCGAGAGACGCTGAAACACTTCGGCATTGTTCTGTAGAAAGTGACGCATTGAAGTGAAAGCTCGCATTATTCGAATATTCACCTCAATCGCAGTGTCAGAACGTAAAACACTACTAAGCATAGCGACTCCGTTTTCAGTAAATACGTAAGGCATGTATTTCAAATGTTGTCCGCGTCCTTCGTTTAAGGTCGCAATTTGCGACCTTAAACATTCGTCCTTGGTCAATTGAAACATGAAATCTTCTGGAAATCGTTTAATATTACGTTTTACTTGCTCATTAAGACGCTTTGTTTCAACGCCATAAAGTGTGGCAAGGTCACGGTCAAGCATAACTTGTTGTCCTCTAATTACTTTTATTAGAGGTTCGATATTACCTGCGAGTTCATGGTTATCGCATTTTATAATATCTATTTTGGACTGCTCACAATTTGTGACTGGTTCTTTTTTATCTATGTTGTTTGCCATATTTCTATTTTTTTAAGGTCACAAATTGTGACCTTTTGTTACTTATTATTGCATTCAAAGGTAGTGCTTTTAGCCTTTAAGTCGCTATTGCACAACCCCTTTCTTTGAAAAGAACGTAAAATCGATAGTTTTATTGCTGTGATTGTAGTTTTAGTAATCGCTTCACTCGTTGTACGGTACTTACCCCTTAGCCGCTCAACTTTGCCACATCCCGAATGGAATATCCCTTGCGAAGCAGACTTATTACTTCCCTATATTCGGCTTTCATCTGTTCTGCCGTTTTTACAGAGCCTACCTTGCGTCCGAGTTTTCCACCTTTCTCTATATACCGCTTTCTTCCTGACTGCAATCGGAATGAGATATTATCACGCTCCAATTGCGCACAGGTCGAAAGCGTGGCTATCATTATCGGGGCAAAGAGGGACGGACTTCCTTCATCGTCCAATAATATAAGCTGTTCCGTTGACGAACATACGGCAAGTGGCACCGTTGCGCTCCTGAAACTTCTCCATGATCTGCCTCATGCCCTTCACGGCCTTGGCCCGGTCTCTTACGGCCAGTCCATAGACGATGCCTGCGCCCACGATAGATCCGCAGGTGCCTTCTCCGTTGCCCATGCCCGCTGCGAAACAGTTGCCCGCGTGCTTGATGGTTTCTTCGTCCAGTCCTGTCAGGTCGCAGTAGGTGCAGAGTACGGACTGTGTGCAGTTGTGCGAGCCGCAGCGTTTCTTCTCCGCTGCCAATTCCTTTCTACTTTCCTCTCTATTTCCTTACATGTATGACCATGCGCAAAAGCCTTGTTTTGTAGCGATAGGAAACTTTAGTTGTCTTATTTAATAAAAACTATTGTACTTTTTCGTTCTGTAAAAATTTTGATGAATTTCACATCACAGTAATAAACACCTAAATTTGCCGTCAAACAATTAGTCGTAAAATCTGGTGTGGTTTCATATTCGTCTGGTTCTAGACTGACGTCAAATGAAGAATAAGAAATATCGTAAGAGTTTTCGGCGCCTAATAAATTATCAGCCTCCCAGCTTATTTTTGTTCTGTAAATTGTTCGTACGTCTTTTAAAGTGTAAACTTCGTCTTTTTTTAGTTGTGGAACTAAAGATTCCGGAACCTCTGTGATTATATCAAATTTTACATCAGATAATGGTGCTTTGTAAGTTAATCCATATGCATAGTCCGAACCGAATAAAGCTATATATTTGTCATTAACTTTATTGATGGTTTTCAGTTTAACCGGTATACCTTCCAACCAGTTTTTATGCGTTGAGTCGTCAACGGCTTTGATTAAATCATAATTAGTTTGCTTTTTGGTAATTTCATTATTCATACAGTTTGGATGTTTCTTTACATAATCCATAACCCATTGCTCAACAGGGAAAGTTATATACACTTTTTGTGTTTTAGGAGAATTACATGATGCCAAAACAACAAACCCTACAAATAAAAATAGTAATTTTTTCATATCTGACATATTAATATCTGTTTAAAGATTTAAATTTGCAAAGAAATTCGTTTTTGCCCTTTAGATAAGATCGATTAATTTCTTCTGTTTGTTAGCCATTCCAGCTTCTCCAACAACATGAAAATCTTGCAGGCCAACTATTAGTACCTCTGGCTTCTTTGTTATAAAATCAGAAGGAACACCACCAACTTCTTTATTTTCCTGCAGCACTCCCTTTCTAGTGTCATCGCTATAAGTTCCAGTAAAGCAAACATTTTTGCCATAGAAATAGTTGCCTTTGGGTTGTACGACCCAACTTTGGGAAGGGTGTAAGATGCCTTCTACTATTTCTGTTATACCAATTGAGCAGTTGGAAGTTCTGTCCGCATTGGCTATTTCAAGATCTTTGGCTACGAAATTGTTCATAACACTCTTTTTGATTGTAAATTTGTGGAAATGTCGCAAAGATAATGAAAAGTTGTAAAATACAGAAATGACAGATGTTTATTTAAGTTTCTTTAAACAAGTCGTGGCTGTTTGTTTGTAGAAATAGATTATCTTGATGCCTGCTCCTGACGCAAGGAGACATCCTGTGGTCGAACCTGCGTCTCTGGCGACGGAGGCGGAAGCAGGCTATGGGGCAAAAAATAGGGAGAGGCGGGCAATAAAATGGAGAGGCGAGGCAATAAAAGGCGGGGCGTCTGCGTTTAGCTAAATATATAAGAATAAGTTTGCAAACAACGATATGATAGAATATATACGAGGCGAGCTGGCTGCGCTCACCCCGGCGCAGGCTGTCATTGAGGCGGCGGGTGTCGGTTATGCGCTCGGCATCTCCCTCAACACCTATACCGTTCTTCAGGGGAAGCGGGAGGTGAAGCTCTACGTCCACGAGGCAATCGTCACGGGAGGCCGCGACGACAGCTACACCCTCTACGGCTTTGCCACGGTACAGGAGCGCGCCCTCTATCGCCTGCTCATCACCGTCTCGGGTGTGGGAGCCAATACGGCGCGGATGATCCTCTCTTCGATCACGCCGAAGGAGCTCTGCAACATCATCGCCGGTGGCGACGAGCGGATGCTGAAAAGCGTGAAAGGCATTGGTGTGCGGACGGCACAGCGCATCATCGTCGATCTGAAGGACAAAATAGTGGCCAGCGGCATAGCCGACGAGCTCCATGCCGTCTCCAAGCCAGGCACTCCTGCGGTCGATACTACCGTTCGAGATGAGGCTGTGAGCGCGCTGACCATGCTCGGATTCTCCCCCGCACCGTCGGCCAAGGTCGTCCAGTCGATCCTCACTGAGCAGCCAACGTTGCCCGTGGAACAAGTCGTCAAGCAGGCGCTGAAGCTCATCAAATAGAGTCTGGCAAGCGTCCTTGGACGCAGAAGAGAATAAGAGAATTAAAAGAAAATCAGGAACATACCCAATTTTTCCAAGCAAGATAGACATCTGACAAGCCCGCAGGGCCTTCCCACTTTGAATTTGAAGAAGGCAGCAGCGGGTCACCGATCAATATGAGGAAAAGGTCTGCCATCATAATGAGTGTCTTGTTTGCGGTGAGCCTTGCGGCCATCGCAGGCAGGTTGCTGCTGTCGTCGGCTGTCGTCGGCGAACCAGCCTGGTCGTCGCTGCTTCCCGCCGACACCACGAAGACGAAGAAACCCGACCTGCCCGAGGTGATCATCGACGAAGAGGAAATCCCCGACTCGCTGCTCCATCCGCGCTGGAAGATACAGCGCACCACCCCCATCACCTTCGACGACCTGCAGCAAGGCACCACCGACCTGCAAAGACCAGAAAACATGCAGCAGACGGTGGAGTACAACGACTCCATCGACCGCTATGTCGTCGGCTACAAGATCGGTGGCACCTACGTCGGTACGCCGATCATGATGACTCCAGACGAGTACAGGGTGTGGAGCGAACGACAGAGCTGGGCCGACTTCTATCGCGAGAAGAACAAGGAGATTCTCCAGCAGCAGGGCAAGGAGAAGTTTGACTTCACCAACATGCACTTCGACCTCGGACCAGCAGAGAAAATCTTCGGCCCTGGCGGCGTACGCATCAAGACACAGGGTACCGCCGAACTGAAGTTTGGTGCGACGCTGAAGAACATCGACAACCCGTCGCTCCCCATCCGCAACCGCAAGACCACGACGATGGACTTCGACGAGAAGATCAACCTCAACGTCAATGGCAAGGTCGGCGACAAGGTCAACATGAACCTCAACTACAACACCGACGCCACCTTCGACTTCGACTCGCAGAACCTCAAACTCAAGTATGACGGCAAGGAGGATGAGATGGTGCGTCTCGTTGAGGCTGGCAATATCTCCTTCCCCTCCAACAACTCCCTCGTACAGGGTGCAAGCAGCCTCTTCGGTATCCGCACCGACTTCCAGTTTGGCCGCCTGAAGCTCCAGACGGTGTTCTCACAGAAGAAGTCGTCCAACAAGAGCGTCTCTTCCAAGGGCGGCAAGCAGCTCACCCCGTTTGAGATCGACGTCGCCGACTACGAGGAGAACCGCCACTTCTTCCTCTCCAACTATTTCCTTGCCCACTACGACGCGGGCATGCGCACGCTCCCCAACCTTGCCACGGGCGTGAAGATCAACCGCGTGGAGATCTGGGTAACTAACAAGACAGGAACCACCTCCAATACCCGCAATATTGTCGCCCTCACCGACCTGGGCGAGAACAACGGCGTGAGCCGTCCCGACCTCTGGGGACCAGGCTCGGGCGCTGTGCCTTCCAACCAAGCCAACGGCGAGTATCAGACCATCGCACAGGGCCACCCCGAGGCCCGCGACATCGACCAAGCCTCCAGCGCGCTGGAGGGCATGGGACTCGTTGGTGGTACCGACTTTGAGAAACTCTCGAGTGCGCGCCTCTTGTCCAGTTCGGAATATACGGTCAATACGTCGCTGGGCTATGTGTCGCTGCGCGCCGGGCTGCAGGCCGACCAGGTGCTCGCTGTCGCCTATGAATATACCTACGGTGGCGTGACCTACCAGGTGGGTGAGTTCTCCAGCGACCGCACCAACGTCGGCGAGGCCCTCTTTGTCAAGGCCCTGAAGAACACGAGCAACAACCCCGCGCAGGGCAACTGGCGCCTGATGATGAAGAACGTTTATTACCTCGCCTCGACGGTGCAGAAGGAGAAGTTCCGCCTCGACGTGAAGTACCAGAGCGACACCACGGGCGTCTATATCTCCTACATCCCCGAGGCTCAGGTGAAGGGTACGCCGATCATCAAGCTCCTCGGTGCTGACCGCCTCGACAACAACAACAAGGCCAACTCCAACGGCTACTTCGACTTTGTGGAGGGCTACACGGTGAGCAACGGACGCGTCTTCTTCCCCGTCGCCGAACCCTTCGGATCCTACATGAAGAACTATCTCGAGCAGCACGGCGTGGCGGCAGCGAGCGCGGACAAGTATGCCTTCACCGAACTCTATGACTCCACGAAGACCGTGGCGAAACAGATCGCCGAGAAGGACAAGTACATGCTCGTCGGACAGTATAGCGGATCCTCTGCCAACGTCATCTCGCTGGGCGCCTACAACGTGCCGCAGGGATCGGTGGTGGTGACGGCTGGCGGCGTGACCCTGACCGAGGGAAGCGACTACTCCGTGGACTACAACTCGGGTGAGGTGACCATCCTCAACCAGAACATCATCGACGCGGGCACCAATATCAACGTCTCGCTCGAAAGCCAGAGCGACTATGGTCAGGAACGCAAGACGATGGTGGGACTCAACTGGGAGTATGACTTCTCGAAGAACTTCCAATTGGGTGGTACCTTCATGCATCTGAGCGAGCAGGCCCTCACCACCAAGGTCAGCATGGGATCGGAACCCCTCAACAACACCATCTGGGGTCTCAACCTCAACTGGAAGAAGGAGAGCCAGTGGCTCACCAACATGCTCGACAAGATTCCCTTCCTCCACCTCACGCAGCCCTCGCAGATCTCTTTATCGGCCGAGTTTGCACAGCTTATTGCCGGCAAGGCCAGTGGCACGCAGGACAACGCCTCCTACCTCGACGACTTCGAAAACACGAAGAGCACCATCGACGTCTCGCAGCCTACCTCCTGGATCATCTCCTCCGTACCGAGTCTCTTCAACGAGGCGAGTGACAAGACAACGCTCAAGAGTGGCTACAACCGATCGCTGCTCGCATGGTACAATATCGACCCGCTCTTCACACGACGCAGCTCGTCGCTCACGCCAGGCCATATCCGCAGCGACCTGGAGCAGCTCTCCAACTACTATGTGCGCGAGGTCTATACCCGCGAGCTCTTCCCGAAGCGCGACCAGAACAACTATAGCGGCCAGTCGTCGATGCTTACTGTCCTCAACCTCGCTTACTATCCCGACGAGCGTGGTCCGTACAACTTCAATCCAGACCTCACCCTCAACGGACGCCTCAACCAGCCCAAGACGAAGTGGGGCGGCATGATGCGCAAACTGGACACGAGCGACTTCGAGGCCGCCAATATCGAGTATATCGAGTTTTGGATGCTCGACCCCTTCATCTACAGCAACGAGCGCGAAGATGCTCATCTCTACGGTGGCGACTTCTATATAGACCTCGGCGAGGTGAGCGAGGACATTCTCCGCGACGGCAAGAAGTTCTATGAGAGCGGAATGCCCGTCGATGGCAGCGAGTCCTGGACCACCACGCAGTGGGGCCGCATCCCGACGCAGCCCACCGTCACCTATGCCTTTGCCACTACAAAGGGCAGCCGCGCCCTGCAGGACGTGGGCTTCAACGGTCTCACCGACGATCAGGAGCGCGAGTTTGAGTCCTACCAGGACTTCCTGACGGAGATCAGAGGCAAGGTCAACCAGGCCGTCTTCGACTCCATCTGGGCCGACCCGGCCAATGACAACTACCACTACTTCCGCGGATCCGACTACGACCGCGAACAGAAGTCTATCCTGGAACGCTACAAGCGCATCAACATGCCGCAGGGCAACTCCCCCGATTCCGACAACCAGCCGGAGAACTACGACACGTCCTACAAGACGACCCCCGATGTGGAAGATATCAACCAGGACTACACGCTCAACGAGTATGAGAAGTACTACCAGTACCATCTCTCCATCCGTCCCCAGGACTTGGTCGTAGGCCAAAACTTCATTGTCGATAAGCGCGAGACGACGCCCTCCCTGCGCAAGGGAGGTACGGGCAAGGCGACATGGTATCAGTTCCGTATCCCCCTCAGAGAGTTTGAGCGCCGTGTCGGTGGTATCAGCGACTTTACCTCCATCCGCTTCATGCGCATGTTCCTTACGGGCTTCGAGAAGCCCATTGTGCTCCGCTTCGGATCCCTCGACCTGGTGCGTGGCGACTGGAGACAGTACAGCCAGAACCTAACAAACTCCTCCACGACCTCGGGTACGATGTCCGTCAGCGCTGTGAGCATCGAGGAAAACTCCGACAAGGTGCCTGTCAACTATGTTCTCCCGCCGGGCATCTCGCGCGAGCAGGATCCGACGCAGCCGCAGCTCGTGCAGAGCAACGAGCAGGCTCTGGCTATGACAGTCAACCGTCTGGGCACGGGCGAGTCGAAGGCAGTCTATAAGAACACCACCCTCGACCTCCGCCAATACAAGCGCATTCAGATGTTCACCCATGCCAATGCGTTCGACCCGAATACGACCGGACTGCAGAACAGTCAGTTGGCAGTCTTTGTCCGCTTTGGTTCCGACTATAAAAACAACTACTACGAGTATGAGATTCCGCTGACGCTCACCGCACCTGGCCGTTACAATGGCTATTCGCGTGAGGGATGTGTGGCCGTATGGCCCGAGGAAAACATGCTCGACGTTCCGCTCAAGGTCTTTACGGCCGTGAAGAAGGCACGCAACGAGGCCAAGGCCGCAGGTACGGCCAGCTTCAGCATGCCCTTCGTGACCTACGATGCCGACAAGCCAGCCAACAAGATCACCATCGTCGGTAATCCGACGCTCGGCGAGGTGAAGACGATGATCATCGGTGTGCGCAACCTCAGTGGTGAGGAGAAGAGCGGCGAGGTGTGGGTCAACGAGCTCCGCCTGCTGGAGTATAACAACGAGGGAGGCTGGGCCGCACGCGGAAAACTCAACGTGCAGCTCTCCGACTTTGGTACCATCGATCTCAACGGCAGCTACATCACCGATGGCTTCGGTGGCATCGAGCAGGGCGTCAACGAGCGCCAGCAGGAGACAACGAGCGACTATACCCTCACAACCAACTTCGATTTGGGTAAGTTCTTCCCCGATAAGGCGCGGGTCTCTGCACCGATCTACTACAGCGTGCAGCGCACTCAAAGTCGCCCGAAGTATAATCCGCTCGATACGGATATGGAACTGCAGGATGCACTCGACGCAGCGGGAAGCCGTAGTGAGCGAGACAGTATCGAGTCGATCGCCGTCACGAAGCAGACGACGACCAACTTCTCGCTTTCTAACGTGCGCGTTGGCATACAGAACAAGCGTCACCCCATGCCCTACGACCCGGCCAACTTCTCCTTCTCCTATAGCCATAGCCACACCCACACCAGCGGCGAGACTACGGTCTATGAGAACGAGGACAACTGGCGCGGCGCACTCTCTTATAGTTGGACGCCAGTCTATAAGTCGTGGGAACCGTTCAAGAAGATCAAGAACCGATCGAAGTGGCTGGAGATCTTCAAGCGCTTCGGTCTCAACTGGCTGCCGCAGAACATCGGCTTCAACACGGAGATGACGCGTTCCTACTATGAGCTGCAGGAGCGCGACATGGAATCGACGGAGAACGCCATGTTGCCGCTGACCTTCAGTCAGCAGTTCTTGTGGAACCGCGACTTCACCATTCGCTGGGATCTGACGAAAAACCTTCACATGAACTTCCAGAGTGCGACCCACGCGGAGATCGAGGAGCCCTACACGCCGGTCAACAAGGATCTCTATCCCGACCAGTATCAGGCTTGGAAAGACTCCGTGAAGCAGAGCATCCGCCACTGGGGACGCCCGCTGGATTTCAACCAGTCCTTCAACGCCTCCTACCAGTTGCCGCTCAACCTGATACCCATCTTCGACTGGGTCAATGCCGATGCCAGCTACGCCTCTACCTACTCGTGGGTGAGAGGATCGGACCTGGAGGATGGCACGTCGCTCGGCAACACCATCTCGATGAGCCGCACGATCAACCTCAATGGTACGTTCAACCTGGAGAAACTCTATAACCAGTTCCCGTTCCTGAAGAAGACCAACGAGCGATTTAAGCAGTCGAAACGCAACAACCGCCGTCGCCCCAACGCCTCGGGCCGCGATCAGCGCACGCCCAATCCGCCACAGAAGCCAAAGAACGATAAGGATAAGGACAAGGCGGACGACAAGGACGACAAGGCTGGCAACAAGAAAAAGGAACTGCCCAAGAATCGCCGTAGCTTCGAACGCGAGGTGACGATCAAGGCCGACACCACGATGGTCATCAATCATGGCAAGAAGACGCGTCGCCTCGTCGTCACGGCCAAGGATGCCGACGGTAAAACCATTGACGTGCGCTGGAAGAAGGTGGACGACAACAAGATCAAGATCTTCAACAAGACCGACTCCACCATCCGCATGAAACTCATCGTCACGCCCAAGGAACCGCTCGACGATAAGCGCTGGTATAAGACGGCCCAGTGTGTGGCCCGTGTGCTGATGACGGCACGATCCTTCAGTATCTCCTATCGCGACCAGTATGCGATGATGCTGCCCGGCTTCATGCCCGTCATAGGCAAGGCCTTCGGTCAGCGTAGTGGCGATGCCCTCGCTCCAGGCCTCGACTTCGCCTTTGGTATGACGGGGGACAGTTATATAGATCGCGCGCGCGAGCGGGGCTGGTTGCTCTCCAACGATAGTGTGGCCACGCCCGCAACGACCAACCACACTCAGGACCTGCAGTTGCGCATGACGCTGGAGCCTGTCAACAACCTCAAGATCGACCTCAACGCCTCTCGCACGCAGACCACGGCGAAGAGCATACAATATATGTACCAGGGCAACCCGACCACACAGAGTGGATCGTTTACGATGACGACGCTCTCGCTCGGTTCGGCCTTCGAGGGTATGGGCGATGCGGCCAACGGCTACCATAGTGCGACCTTCGAGAAGTTTGTGCGCTCGCTTGATGGTTACCGCGATCGGGTGGAGGCGCAGTATGTGGGCCAACAGTATCCTGCTGCCCTGGGCGGAGGTAAGTTTGATCCTGCCAAGGGTGCTGTTGACAAGTATAGTGGCGACGTGATGATCCCAGCCTTCCTCAACGCCTATACGGGTATGGGAAGCGTGGGCCTGAACATCTTCCCCACGTTGGCTTCGCTGCTGCCCAACTGGACCGTGCGCTACAGCGGTCTCTCACAGTTGCCGTGGTTCCGCGACCTTTTCAAGAGTGTCAACATCAACCATAGCTACAAGAGCATCTATAGTGTCGGCGCCTACCAGAGCTATAGCACCTGGCTGGCCCTCAACGGCGACCTCGGTTTCGTCCAGGATGCCGCGACGGGTAGCCCCATACCGAGTTCGATGTTCAACGTCTCGATGGTGAGCATCAACGAGTCGTTCTCGCCGCTGCTCGGTCTGTCGGTGACGACGCTCAACAACTTGACAGCTGAGATCAAGTACAACCAGACACGTCAGCTCTCGCTCTCGATGACTTCTGTCCAGGTCAATGAGGCCATCAGTAAGGACTGGGTACTCGGGTTCGGCTATAAGATCAATAACTTTGACCTCTTCGGTCCGCGCGGCCGCAAAAAGCTGAAGTCTAAGAAGCAGGGCGACGGCCAACAACAGGGAAGTCAAAATAGTCAGAGCAACCGCGGTCAGGCTGCTCGTGGTGGTGTGAACCGCGACTTGAACCTGCGCCTCGACCTCTCGTTCCGCAAGCAGGCAGCCATCACGCGCGACATCGCCACGATGACATCCTCGGCTTCGAGTGGCAACTCGGCGTTCAAGCTCTCGTTCTCCGCCGACTACACCCTCTCGCGTCTGGTCACGATGAGCTTCTACTACGACATGCAGACCAATACGCCGCTCCTTTCTTCGAGCAGTTATCCGACCACGACCCACGACTTCGGCTTCAATGTCAAGTTGAGTCTCACGAGGTAATGCCAGGATCATAGCTTGTTAAAGTCTGGGCGTAAGCGAGGCAATAGCGAGGTTGTGTCGAGATAATAGGGTAGTGTTGGGGTCATGCCGAGGTAACGATAGCAAAGTGCCAGAACGCCCGACGTGGGCAGACAGAGACAAGAACAACATGGGAAGAAATAAATTTTCACAACAAGAGATTACAGAGATAGCCCGCTTGCTCAAGTTGAAGAACGCCAGCAAGCGGGGACGGCAGAAGGAGATTCGCCACGAGCTGCGCGTCGATTACGAGTTTAATATATCTGACTTCAACGTGCAGGGTAAGGCTTTCGGGCCCGACGAGCTACAGGAAGCCATCCGTCGTGGTGCGATCGTGATTCTCGATGAGGCTACCATTGCCCAGATGAAGGCCAAGCGCGCCCGCGACAGAGCCCGTGATGAGGCTGCGCGCCAGGCCGAAGCAGTCGCCTCGGGAGAGGTCACCGACTGGCAGCAGGCTCAGGCAGAATGGGAAGCCTGGGAGAAGACGCAGGCAGAGGGGAGTAAAAAAGAAGGCCAATCCTTTGGCAATACCGAATAAAATTCCTATTTTTGCACTTTAATCATGGTGGAATGCTCTCTTGGACTTCCATCACGTAGTACCAACGGTCAAGAACGGCAAATAATTATGCAGGATTTGAAAACTTATGGTGTCTATCGCTTCACGTTGAGCGATGGCGGCGCAAAGCCGGAGTTGCTGATCTCCATCAAAAAAGAATATCAAGGGAAGCCGCTTTATGAAAAGGGGCTTCAGCGCCAGTTTGACGCACATCACGACGAGGAACATCCCTACTTGCTTCGCTATGTAGAGATGCGGGATGTGGACGGCCTGGGACGCTGCCTGGTCGTCGATTGGGAAGACGCCCGTCCCCTGTCAGCCTTCGCTGCTGAGAATCCTTCCCTCGAAGCCAAGAAGGCCGTGCTTGAGCAGTTGGCTTCTGCCCTCGGCTATATCCATGAGCGCAAGGGCGTTCATGGCGACCTCTCTCCAGCGGTGGTATTTGTCACCAAGAAGGGCAACCAGGTCCGCTTGCTCAACTTCCGCCAGACCTATGCCGGCAATCAGGACGACGCGGCACAGGTCATCCGCTATCAGGCCCCCGAGATCAAGGACGGCACGGTGGCTGTCACGGCACGTGCCGACATGTACGCCCTCGGTATGCTGATGAAGGACTTGCGCCTCGGTGGTGAGTTCTACGACGTGGTGAGTTGCTGCTGCAACTATAATAGCAGTGCGCGCTATGAGACCATGGCCGATTTTGCTGACGCTCTGGATCACCGTCGCAGTAGCCGTCCCTCGGGCGGTGTGAAGGTTGGCGTGCCCAAGGTAGGCAAGGGGGCGCTCCGTGCCTTTGCCGTCGTGTTGGCCTTGGCTGTAGTGGTTGGAATCGTTCTCTACTTCATCAATGATGTCAACCTTCTGTCACAGGACGACACGCAGCAAGTAGCCGTGCCCCATGATACCACGGCCACGGTGGCCCCGCAGGACACGACAGCGCAAGATACAGCCCCGACCGTCTCGCCCGGGGACTACACTGGCGAACTGGAGTTTCTTGCTACGCTCGTGCCCCAGATGTATAAGGACCTGGACAAAATCTATGCTCCCTATCAGACTGGTGCTACCGACGCTGACCGTCGTGAGCTTAGAGCCAAGGTGGTGCGCTACTATCGCGGACTTCGTGGTACCCTCGGCAAGAAGTCGCAAGCACAGTTTGAAGCCTTCGACAAAGCCTTTGCCGACTATAACAAGATCAAAAACGACGCGCTCGGCTAAGGCGTAGCCAAGACGTAAGGTCATCCTATAAGAACTGGCGGGTACTCTCTCGGGCGCCCGCCCGTTCTTTGTTGTGTTTTCTTATCCTTTCTTCATATTGTGCTCTCGCTCCCTTCCTTTATACCATGCACACTCCTTTGTCTACTGTGCATGCTCTTATTCATATAAAATGCACACTCTTTTATATATCGTGCATGTTTCTTCCTTTGAGTGCTTGAGAAGTGGCAGATTCGTGAAGTTGACAAGATGTTGCGTTTAAATAAAATTAGTTTCATTAGCTTTCGAAGCGAAAAACATGCATGTAATATACAGAAAATGGCCTTTTTGGTTGTTTGGAATGTATTGAAAAGCTACTGCTCTTGATTTATATCCTTAAAACATGTTAATACATTTGTTTGTTTCGCCGCCTTATTGTACTTTTGCAAACGTAAAGCATGGCGTTGGGTTTTGAAGCGTAAAACGAATTACCCTTTTTGCTTGCGCAAAAGTTGCTTTTGAAGGAATACAACGATCCTTTGAGATTCGGAATAACTAATGTTTAAATAAAATTTATTATGTGGAATTTTTTGGCTCCTCCTGCTTTCAAGCCGGAGCAGACAGGCTCCGAGGCAGATGAGCGATACCGTCGCTTGCGTTGGCAGGTCTTCATCGGTATCTTTATTGGTTACGCGGGATTCTATATTGTCCGCAAGAACTTCTCCATGGCAATCCCGATGCTCGCGCCGTTCGGCTTCGAGAAGGGCGAGCTGGGTGTGGTGCTCTCCATGAACGCCATCGCCTATGGCTTCTCCAAGTTTGTCATGGCCAGTATCTCCGACCGCAGCAATGCACAGCGCTTCCTGCCGCTGGGTCTGATCCTCGCTGCCATCTCAATGATGTTCATGATCGTTCCGGTGCAGTGGATTGGTGCTGACAACAAGGGATTGGCCATCACCCTGATGGCCGTCTTGAACTTCCTTGTCGGTTGGTTCAACGGTATGGGTTGGCCTCCGTGTGGCCGCGTGATGACCCACTGGTTCTCCATCAAGGAGCGTGGTACCTGGATGTCATTCTGGAACTGCGCCCACAACGTCGGTGGTGCCCTTGTTGGCCCGATGGCCGTCTATGGAGCCGCTTGGTTCGGATCATGGTTCTACGGTGCTGACGAGAAGTCCTACTTCCTGATTGGTACTTACCTCTTCCCCGCTGCTGTTGCTATCCTGATCGCTATCATTGCCTATAGCATGATTCGCGATACGCCTCAGTCTTGCGGCCTTTCCTCTATTGAGAAGTGGCGCAACGATTATGCCGACACCTACGATGAGAAGTCAGAGGAGGTGCTCTCTACGGGTCAGATTTTCCGTACGGTGCTGACCAACAAGTTCTTGTGGTACATCGCCTTTGCCAATGCCTTCGTCTATATGGTGCGCTACGGTTGCCTCGACTGGGCACCTACCATCCTCACCGAGCAGGGCATCGATATCAAGGAGGCCGGCTGGGCCTACTTCGCCTACGAGATGGCTGCCATCCCTGGTACGATCATCTGTGGTTGGTTGTCCGATAAGGTGTTCCACGGTCGTCGTGCCTTGCCGACCATCCTCTTCATGATCGTCGTGGCAGTCTTGATCGTCATCTACTGGCAGAACTTCACCAATATCAATGTCGTCATTGGATGCCTGATCGGTATCGGATTCTTCATCTATGGTCCTGTGATGCTCATCGGTGTCCAGGCTCTCGACCTCGCTCCGAAGAACGTGGCAGGAACCGCTGCCGGATTGACTGGCTTCATGGGCTACGTGCTCGGTACGGCTCTGCTGGCCAATGTCGTTATCGGCTACGTCGCTGAGTCTGCTGGCTGGGACTGGACCTTCGTCCTCCTCATCGGCGCCTGCGTGCTCTCCGTTCTCTTCATGGCCCTCACCTACAAGAAGGAGCAGTATCTTGTGAAGAACAAGTAAAGACTGGCGAACGCTATCATTTAGAATAATCATTTAGTCAATATCATCAATTAATAATTGTTTATGACAAAGCAAATTATCCGTTTAGGCTTCGTGGGTATGGCTATGCTCACTGCCTTTACTTCTTGCTCTGACGAGCAGCAATTCACCAATGTGAATACTGACGCCAAGCGTACCGACGTGCAGCAGATCTCGCCGGAGATGGCGAAGGTGCGCGACTATGTGCCTCTCTATGCTTGCGTGGCACACCGTGGTTCCACCTACTGGGCTCCTGAGGAGACTGAGGCTGCCTGGCGTTGGGCCCGCAATATGGGCGCCGACTACTTGGAGAGCGACCTCCAGGTGACCAAGGACGGTGTGGTGCTCGCCAACCACGATGAGAATCTGAAGCGTACCACCAACATCGCATCTGTCTTCTCTGACGACGTGCCCACCAAGCGTAAGGACTTCTACCGCTCGTTCCGCAATGACGACGGTACGCAGCACTTCTCTGAGGCTGATATCGAGGCTCAGTATCAGCGTGACGTGGCCGATTTCCGTGCCAACTACACCATGTCCTACTACTATGCTGAGCTCTTGATGCTCGACGCTGGTAAGTGGTTCAACGACGCCACGCCCGAGCTGGGCCGTGCTTCCTTCGCCGCAGGTCACAATGGTTACTACACCTACGACGCTGCTGGCGTGCCCACGATCCACTATAGCAATGGTCTCTATGTCTCTGCCCTGCAGGATCAGATCAACTACGCTATGGGTAAGAAGCTCAACCGCAATGCCGAGGGCGAGCGCGTGCTGACCTACAAGATCAAGGACGAGTACAAGAACATGACGCTGGAGGAGATCTACAAGGCTGCCAAGGCTGCCGTGAAGTGCGACGATCCCAGCACCGTCGGTAGCAAGGCCGGCAAGTACATGGACTTCGTGGAGTACAGCTTCGGTGACAAGAACGGTAGCACCGCCTATGTCGCTGACGACAAGGACAACGGCAACCGTCCGGGCATCTATCCCGAGTTCAAGGAGTCTTGGTTGAACCCGAAGGACATCGAGATCCGTGTTTATAACATCCTCGACGAGTGGGGTTGGAACATCATCACCAAGAAGGAGTCAGAGAGCACCCCGTTCTATGTCAACGGCCACGTCAACGTGGGTAAAACCAATGGTAAGGTGATCCTCCAGACCTTCTCCTTCGACGCCCTCAACCGTGCTTACAACGTCTTCAAGGGTCAGATCCCGATGTGCTACCTCCTGTGGCTGAGCAACGGTGGTTCTACCGACCTCAACTACGACACGCCTGCTGGCTACGCTTCCTTCATCAAGTACGCCCAGGATCATGGTGCCCACATCATCGGCCCGTGCGTAGAGGGTGCGCCCAACAACTATCCTGAGCTCAACGCTCCCTGGATGGCTTACATGATTCGCAAGAGCGGTATGATCAACCACCCGTACTCTTTCGATAGCTATGCTCAGACTGCCCGCTACATGGGCTACTATGTCAACTACTGGGGCGACAACGCCACGCAGTTTGACGACCTCCTGGGTGTCACCGTGCAGCCGACGGCCTACACGACCTTCACCACGCCGCAGACCCACCCGATCTACATGGACGGTTTCTTCACCAACCACTCTGAGATGTCGCTCCGCTACATGATCGAGAATGGTTTCCGTTGCAGCTCTACGCTCCACAACCCGTTCCACCCGGAGCAGAAGTATGACAACTCTCAGGCTCCCCACGTGGTGCCCGATGGTGCCGACGTGCTCAACGAGCTCGGTTACTAATCGAAAGGTAGTGGTTTAAGTAAGTCATATTACCAACATTCATAAGTAAATAAATACAATGAAGAAATTTATCATATTGCCCATGTTCGCTCTTTGCGCCATGGCAGCCAACGCGCAGGACTTTGATTCCAAGCCGACCGTGACTATCGACAATGAGCAGGAAGACCTCCACTTCACCGTGGGTGCCCGCTTCATGGCCGACGCAGCATGGTACCACAACGACTATACGCCGATGCAGTCTGGCGCTACGATCGCTGACGCCCGCATCCGTACTTCGCTGACCTATCAGGACTGGTACTTCTATGCAGACTTCGGTTTCGGTGGTGGCAAGTTCTCTCAGAAGAACATCTTCCTTCGCTACAACCAGAAGGACAACAAGGGTGGCAACCATGACATCCAGATGGGTTACTACAACAACGCCGCTGGTTCCATGGCTCGCAACACCTCTCTCGGTAGCTACCACTTCATCTCTCGTGCCGGTGCTGCCAACGCCCTCGGCGAGGGTCGTGAGCTGGGTATCACCTACAAGTTCACCAACGACAAGTTTATGGCCTATCAGGGTGTGACGACCGAGAACCAGTACAACAAGATCGAGTCTGGCTTCAATGGTATCGTCCTCTCAGGTCGCTACCAGTATCGTCCCATCAACGACGGCACGCAGACCTTGATGATCGGTGGTAACATCCGCTACCAGCACGTGGGTGGTGGTGTGACGGAGAGCAACGTTCTCAAGAAGACCATCAAGCTGGGTCAGAGCATGGAGACCTTCGTCGATGAGGACGAGCGCTTCGTAAGCTGCGAGCTGCCTTGGGCTGAGAACGTCCTTGACGCTGGTGCCGAGGCCCTCTATCACAACGACAAGCTCTTCGTTCGTGGTGAGTATCTCTACAAGCACGTCACCAAGAAGCGCGACTCCAAGACGCTCTTCGACGCAAGCAACAACAACATTGATACTTGGGGTACCCTCGATGCTTGGATCACGGCTAACCCGCTTCGTTCCAACAACTTCCACGGTGGATACGTTGAGGCAGGCTACATGATCTTTGGCAACCCCTACAAGTTTGATAGCCGCAACGGTACCTTGAAGGGTCTCTCTGGCCGTTCTTTGGAGATCGTGGGCCGCTTCAACTACACGGGTCTCAACGACATCAACGCTGGCGAGTACTACAGCGCAGGTCGCGACCAGTACTATCCTGATGGTATGATGGCCGACTATCCTTACAAGTCAAGCAGCGTTGGTGGTGGTGCCGTCCGCTCTTGGACCCTCGGTGTGAACTACAGCTTCAACCGCTTCGTCCAGGCTATGCTCGACTACACCTACTCCAACTTGTCTAAGGACAAGTACGCATACGACAAGAACTTCCACATGGTTCAGGCTCGCGTGCAGTTCGTCTTCTAAACTTGAAGGCACAACATGCTAAAGTAAGAATGTACTTTAGGTAATATAGCCGGGGCGTTTCGCAGGACTTCTCTATGAGGTCTTCGTGGAACGCCCTTTTTTTATCCTCTTCTGTTTAATAATAGGGCTTTGTATAACGCTTATCTCTCGCACCAGTCCATCCAGGGCTTCTTGTATAGGTAACAGAAGGGCAGAAAAGGAGTAGAAAGAAAGCGGGCGGCAAGTCGTATGACCTGCCGCCCGTTGTTGCGTCTATGAAAAAAGAGGGGCCGAGATTATTTGGCCTTGCCCTGGTTGGCCACTGCCTGCTGCTTGCGAGCGATCTCGTCGGCGTCGCCGAGGTAGTAATCCTTCACGAGCTGGAGCTTGTCGTCAAACTCGAATACGTACGGGGTAGCCGTCGGGATGTTGAGCTTCGTGATCTCGCTGTCGCTGATGCCCTTGAGGTGCTTCACGATGCCGCGCAAGCTATTGCCGTGGGCAGCCACGATGATGCAGTCCACCTCCTTGAGCTTCGGGAAGATCGTGCACTCCCAGTAGGGCATCACACGCTCGATGGCGTCCTTCAGGCTCTCTGTCGTCGGGAGATAGTCCTCCGGCACGAGGGCGTAGCGCGGATCCGTCAGTGCGCTGCCGATGCCGTCGGCGGGCAACTCGTGGGGAGCCACGTCGAAGCTACGACGCCACAGCAGCACCTGCTCGTCGCCATACTTGGCGGCGGTCTCAGCCTTGTTCAGGCCCTGGAGCATACCGTAGTGCTTCTCGTTCAGGCGCCAGCTCTTCTCCACGGGGATCCAGTCCTCGTCCATAGCGTCGAGCACGTTGTTCAGCGTCTTCACGGCGCGCTTCAGATAGGAAGTATATGCGATATCAAAGTGAAAACCATTCTCCTTGAGCAGTCTTCCGGCGGCGAAAGCCTCCTCCTTGCCCTTCTCAGTCAAGTCAACGTTGGTCCAACCGGTGAAGCGGTTTTCCATGTTCCACTGGCTCTCGCCGTGGCGTACCAATACAATTCTCTTCATATTTCTCTATTGTTTAATAAATGATGCGTCGAAATAAAAATTACCTCAAATACATTTGCAAAAGTACGAATTTTTCCGCACCTATCCGCCCTTTGCCCCTTGAAAACCTCAGCGGCTAAGGCTTTTTACGTTTTTTTAAGGTCTTCGCCGTGTGCTATTTCACGATGCGATAGTAGTCCTCCTTGCGCGGCTTGGCAGCCTTCGGTTCTGCGTCGGGATAGCCCAGGGCGAGCGCACCCACGCCAGCGAGTCCCTCGGGCAACTGGAGTTCACGCATCAGCGCCTTTCCCTCCTCGGTGGCAAACATGGCGTCCTCGCGGTTGATCCAGCAAGAGGCCAGTCCTACACTGTGAGCGGCAACCATCATCGATCCCAGTACGAGCGAACCGTCGCGGTCCTTGTTGGGACTGTCCGCGCTGGCAAAGACCAGCACCACGGTCGGCGCACCATAGTAGGGGTCACTCTCCGTCCCCATCACGCGGGCATTCATCGCCATCAGTCGGGCCCGCAACGCTTCGTTCTGTACCGCTACGATCCACGGGTCCTGCTTGCCGAAGGCCGTAGGAGCCCATGTGCCTGCCTCGAGCACGGCCTTCAGGGTGTCGTCGCCGACCTGTTCCCCCTTGAAGCGGCGCAGGCTGCGGCGCTCCCGTATAGCTTTCAATACTTCATTGTCCATTGTCTTATCCTTATTAGTGAAATGATAGTCTGTTTTCTGTCAGCAAAGCGATCGACTTATTTCTATTGGCGAAACGATCGTCTTATGTTGTGGGCAAAAGCAATTGTCTTCTCGTGCAGACCGCTTGCTCCGTGCAAAAGTACGATATTTTGGTGAGGATTGCAAAATAATTGCGTAACTTTGCGCCATGACTTATGCCGACATCATCCTACCATTGCCCTTGGAGGGCTACTTCACCTATTGCGTTCCCGACACGATGGACCCACGTCTGCAGCCTGGTTGCCGCGTGCGTGTGCCGTTGGGCAAGACCAAAACCTACACTGGCCTTGTCGCTGCCCTTCACGACCAGGTGCCCGCAGGGCTCAAGACAGGCAAGGAGGGCGTGAAGTCTATTGTCGAGATGATGGATTCGGGTCCCGTGCTCCTGCCCCAGCAGTTGCGCCTATGGCAGTGGATAGCCGACTATTACCTTTCGCCCATTGGCGACGTCTATAAGGCCGCCCTCCCGTCCGGCCTCAAGGCCGAGGACGACTATCGTCCCAAGACCGAGACCTACGTCGTGCTGGCCGACGACTTCCGTTCGGCGCAGGCCCTCCGTGCTGCCCAGGCCATGCTTCAGCGCGCTCCTGCTCAGCAGAAGGTCCTCCGCGCCTATCTGGAGCTGGCCAGCGTCAGCGAAGAGAATCCCGTGCCCCAGCGCGAGATCACCCGCGAGGAACTGATGAACGAGGCCCACTGCACCGCCACCGTCCTCCGCCAGTTTTTGGACCGTAGGATCTTGCGGCAGTACGAGAAGGAAGTAGGCCGCATCCCCCTCGGCGGAATGCCCCATCCCGAGCACATCAAGCCCCTCAGCGAGGCCCAGGCCGACGCCTACAACCAAATCCTCGTACAGCAAATGTCGAAGGATATCACGCTTCTTCACGGCGTCACATCGAGCGGCAAGACCGAGATCTATATCCACCTCATTCAGCGCGCCCTCGACGAGGGCCGCCAGGTGCTCTACCTCCTGCCCGAAATTGCCCTTACGGTGCAGATGATGCAGCGCCTTCGCCGAGTCTTTGGCGACCGCCTCGGCATCTACCATTCCCGCTATAGCGACGCGGAGCGCGTGGAGATCTGGAAGCGCCAGCTCTCCGACCATCCCTACGATGTCATACTAGGCGCCCGAAGCGCCCTCTTCCTGCCCTTCCAGCGACTGGGCCTCGTCATCGTCGATGAGGAGCACGAGCAGAGTTTCAAGCAGATGGATCCTGCGCCACGCTATCACGCCCGATCCGCCGCCATCATCCTGGCCAAGCTCTGCGGTGCCAAGGTCCTGCTGGGTACGGCGACCCCTTCGAGCGAGAGCTATTGGAACGCCCAGACGGGCAAGTATGGCTACGTCCGCCTCGACAAGCGCTATCAGGACATGGCGCTGCCTGCCGTCGAGGTCGTCGATGTCAAGGACTTGCGCCGCCGCAAGATGATGACCGGCCACTTCTCACCGCGCCTTCTGGCCGCCATCCGCGCCGCCTTGGCCAGCGGCAAACAAGCCATCCTGTTTCAGAATCGCCGCGGCTTTGCCCCGAGGGTGGAGTGTCATGTCTGTGGCTGGACCCCGAAGTGTCCCCATTGTGACGTGTCGCTGACCTATCATAAGACCATGGGCCTGCTCACCTGCCACTATTGCGGCTATGTCTTGCGCGTGCCCACCGTTTGTCCCAACTGCGAGAGCCACGACATCCGCGGCCGCGGCTTCGGTACGGAGCGCGTCGAGGACGAGTTGCAGGCCCTTGTGCCTGAGGCGAAGATCGCGCGGATGGACCTTGACACGACACGCACGAAGAACGCCTATGAGCGCATCATCAACAGCTTTGCCCAGGGCAAGACCAACGTGCTCGTCGGCACGCAGATGGTGACCAAGGGCCTCGACTTCGACCATGTCGGCGTCGTGGGCATCCTCTATGCTGACGCCATGCTCAACATTCCCGACTTCCGTGCCTACGAGCAGGCTTTTTCCATGCTCTCGCAGGTGAGCGGACGGGCCGGCAGGAAAGGCGATCAGCAGGGTCTGGTCATCTTGCAGACCAGCCAGCCCGACTCTCCCGTCATCCAGCAGGTCGTGCGCCACGACTACCGCGCGTTCTACGACCAGTTGTTCGAGGAGCGCCGCCTCTTCCGCTATCCCCCCTTCACCCACCTTACCTATATCTACCTCAAGCACCGCCAGGAGCGCACCGTCGAGTCAGCCTCCATGGAGATGGGCTCCCGTCTTCGCCAGATCTTTGGCGACCGCGTGCTCGGGCCCGACAAGCCCTCTGTGGCCCGGGTGAAGACCCTCCATATCCGCAAGTTGATGCTCAAACTAGAGTTGGGCATCGACCTGCGGCGCGTGCGCCAGTGTCTGCGCGAGGTGCAGTCGGCGATGCTACGGGCCAAGACCTATGGCGCCCTGCAGATCTATTATGATGTTGATCCGCTATAAAGGTTCTGTCGCCTGTCGGCTTTCTGCAGAAAAATGCCTACCTTTGCAAAGACATAAGATAGGCACAAGATAACGCGCTGCCAAGTCCTCTGGCCGGGAGATCTCGCAGCACGGAAGTATTCGTATAACAAAACACAATAGATATGAAGAAAATACCCCTTTTACTCCTTTTCCTCCTGTTTTCCCTCGCAGGACAGGCCCGCACGCGCATCCAGTTTGACGCCGATTGGCTCTTTGTTCTCGGCGACGATTCCACGATGGCCTCCCCGTCCTATGACGACCGTGGTTGGCGCCGTCTCTCCTTACCCCACGACTGGGCTATCGAAGGCGACTTCCATGTTGGCAACCCCAGTGGCGCCAGTGGCGGCGCGCTTCCCGGCGGCGTAGGTTGGTACAGAAAGCATTTCCGCCTGCCCGCAGGCTCGTCCGACGATCGCGTCCTCGTCACCTTCGACGGCGTCTATATGAACGCCACGGTCTATGTCAACGGCCACGCCCTGGGCACGCGCCCCTATGGCTACTCCACCTTCGAGTACGATCTCACCCCCTATCTCGACCGGTCGGGAGAGAACGTCCTGGCCGTCCGTGTCGATAATAGCGACCAGCCCAACAGTCGTTGGTATTCAGGCTGCGGCATCTATCGTCATGTGTGGCTCACCACCGCCTCGCCCCTGCGCGTGGCCCAGTGGGGCGTCCACGCCGTGGCCCAGTGGCGCAAGGGCGACACCTGGGAGGTGAGGGTCGATGTGGCGCTGCACAACGACGGTCCGAAGGCCCCACAGGCGAAGGTGCGACATCAGCTCCTCGACCCCAACGGTCGTGTCGTGGCCCGTCATGAAGGCCGCTGCCAGGGCCAGGTGCTCACCGTGAGGAAACCCTTGCTGTGGGATATCTACCAGGGTCACGTCTACCAAGTAGTGACGGAAGTGGTCGTTGGCGGCAAGGTCGTTGATCGCGTCTCCACGCCCACAGCCTTCCGCACCTTCCGCTTCGACGCCGAGACAGGCTTCTGGCTCAATGGTCGCAACGTGAAGATCAATGGCGTCTGCGAGCATCACGATTTTGGTGCCTTGGGCGCTGCCCTCGACGAGGATGCCCTTCACCGCAAGCTCACGCGGCTGAAGGCCATGGGTGTCAACGCCGTCCGCAGCAGTCACAACCCGCCCGCTCCCGAGCTGCTTGCGATGTGCGACACGATGGGCCTGGTCGTCATGGACGAGAGTTTTGACATGTGGCGCCGCAGAAAGACCAAGAACGACTATGCGCGCTTCTTCGATCAGTGGCACGAGCGCGACCTCTCAGACCTGGTGCTTCGTGACCGCAACCACCCCTGCGTCCTCGTCTGGAGCATTGGCAACGAGGTGCTGGAACAGTGGTCCGGAGCCGACGCCGATGAACTGACGCTGGAGGAGGCCAACCTCATCCTCAACGCGGGCCACGACGCTTCTACGCTCGCCCATGGCGACGACCTTTCGCCCAACTCGCTCCTCACGATCCACCTCGCTGACATCATCAAGCGCTACGACACCACGCGTCCCATCACGGCGGGTTGCAACGAACCTTCCCCTGATAACCACCTCTTCAAGTCGGGCGCTATCGACCTCGTCGGTTTCAACTACCACCACCAGTGGGTGAAGGACGTGCCCAAGAACTTCCCCGGCAAGCCCTTCCTCTTCACCGAGAGCGTCTCCGCCCTGCAGACGCGCGGCTACTACCGCATGCCCTCGGATAGCGTCCTCGTGCTGCCGCAGCGCTGGGACCTGCCCTATGCCGACCCCACGATGATGTGCTCGGCCTATGACAACGCCCACGCCCCTTGGTCCTCTACCCATGAGGAGACCTGGGAAGTTGTGAAGCACACTCCCTACTGTGCCGGACAGTTTATTTGGACAGGATGGGACTATATCGGCGAGCCCACCCCTTATGGCTATCCGGCGCGAAGCAGCTATTTTGGCATCATCGACCTGGCCGGATTCCCGAAGGACATTTATTATATGTACCAGAGCGAGTGGACGGACCAGCCGGTCCTCCACCTCTTCCCCCACTGGAACTGGTTGCCCGGCCAGACCATCGACCTGTGGTGCTACTACAACCAGGCCGACGAGGTGGAACTCTTCATCAACGGGCGCAGCCAGGGCGTGCGGCGCAAGCAGGACGACCACCAATATCATGTGATGTGGCGCGTGCAGTTTGAGCCTGGCGAGGTGCGTGTCGTGGCTCGCCAGCAGGGCCGCGAGGTGCGTTCCGAGACGATCCGCACGGCAGGTGGCGCCGAGAAGATCCGCCTTGCCGCCGACTATCAGGGCGAGCATACGATCTTTGTCGCTGCCGAAGTCACCGACCGCGAGGGCACGCTCTGCCCCTGGGCCGAAAACGAGATCTATTTCTCTGCCGAGAATGCCGACATTATCGGTGTCGATAATGGCAGCCAGTTCTCCACCGAGCGCTTCAAGTCCGACCATCGCAAGGCCTTCTTCGGCAAGGCCATGGTCATCCTGCGCGTCAAGGACCCCCAGAAACCCGTCCAGGTCAAGGCCCTTGCCCCTGACCTCCAGGCGGCTTCGCTGACCACCAGCGTGCGCCCTGGTCGTCCATGACATGATCTTTTTTCGAATACAATCATCAGACACACCCAATATGAGTCAATCCAATCCTAACCACCGCATGGTCGCGGCGGCCCTCCTGACCCTCTTCGGCTGGGAGACCGCCGTCGCCACCGTGCCCGACCGCGATCCGCAAGACCAGTCTGCGGGCTTCGACGTCTCCTGGCTCAGCAATCCCGAGAAGGTCGGCGATCACAAGGAGGCAGCCCATGCCACCTATATCCCCTACGTTTCCACCGAGGCGATGCGCCAGGACACGACCTTCTACTCCCAGCCCTGGACCACCCCGCAGAGCAGCCGCTACCTGTCGCTCAACGGTATGTGGAAGTTTCGCTATGTCGCCGGCACGCCCCAAGGTCCTGCCGACACCGATGCCCTCGTCGCCCAGTCTTGCAACGCCGAGGGCTGGGACGAGATCCGCGTCCCCCTGTCGTGGGAGATGGCGGGCTATGGCGATCCCGTCTATACCAACGTGGGCTATCCCTTCGTCTATCATCCGCCCTTGGCCCAGGAGGGCCATGCCGAGGCTGATGTCAAGGACGACAATGCCACGGGCTTCTACAGTCGCACCTTCACGCTGCCCGCCGACTGGCGCGACCAGCGCGTCTTCCTCCATTTCGACGGCCTCTACTCCGCTGGCGTGGTGTGGGTCAACGGGCGCTACGTCGGCTACACGCAGAGCGCCAATACCGACGCCGAGTTCGACCTCTCCGGCTTTCTCCGCGAGGGAGAAAATCAGCTCTCCGTGCGCGTCTATCGCTGGTGCGACGGCAGTTATATCGAGGGCCAGGACATGTGGCACCTTAGTGGCATCCACCGCGACGTCTATCTCTACGCCACACCGAGGGTGGCCATCCGCGACCATTTCGTGCAGACCGACGGCCTCCTCAGCGCCGACGCCACCTCGGGGGCGATGGTCCTCCAGCTGACCGTGGACAACCGCGACGGACTCAAGGCCAAGAAGACCATCGAGGCCGTGATCCGCGACGCTGAGGGGCGGGAGGTGCAGCGTCGCCAGTGGGTTTATCAGTCCACGACGACCGCCACAGAGGCCCTCCGCTTTGATCTCAAGGACCTCCATCCCTGGACCGCTGAGAGTCCCTATCTCTACACCATCGAGGTGTCGCAGCGCAACGCGAAGGGTCGCGAGGAGATGGCCTTCTCCACGAAGTATGGTTTCCGCACCATCCGCACCGAGGGCCACCACCTGACGATCAACGGGCGCCGCGTCCTCTTCAAGGGCGTCAACACCCAGGACACCCATCCCGAGTATGGCCGCGCCATCGACGTGGCGACGATGCTTCAGGACGTGCGGATGATGAAGCAGGCCAATGTCAACACCGTCCGCACCTCCCACTATCCTCGTCAGCCGAAGATGTACGCGATGTTCGACGCCTTCGGTCTCTATGTCATGGATGAGGCAGACGTGGAGTGCCACTATGCGGGCGAGCGGGGCGGCAACCTCTCCGATCGCAAGGAGTGGCGGACGGCCTACCTCGACCGCACGGAGCGCATGGTGCTGCGCGACCGCAACCATCCCAGCGTCGTCTTCTGGAGTCTGGGCAATGAGAGCGGCGACGGCAGAAACCTCCAGGCCACCTATGCCTTCGCCACAGCCCACGGCGACGGACGCCCCGTCCACAGTAGTCCGTGGGGCAGCCAGGGGACGCCTTGTAGTGACCTCAACTCGCGGATGTATCCCACGGTCGCCGAAGCCCAGGACTACGCCCATAAGCCCGCCTATGGCTACGACCGTCCGATGATCTTCTCGGAGTATGCCCACGCCATGGGCCAGGCCGTCGGCAACCTCCAGGACTACTGGGACATCATCGAGCACCCGGACAACGACTATATCATCGGTGGCTGCATCTGGGACTGGGTGGACCAGTCTGTCTATCGCCCTTCCGACCTCCTGCGTGGCGTGCGGACGAAGAATGGTTTCCACAACTGGGTGGCGGGCTACGACTACAATCCCACCGAGTTTGTCGGCGACGGCTTCCAGGGCAATTTCCTCAACAACGGAATCATCACGCCCGACCGTGCGTGGACGGCCAAACTGACTGAGGTGAAGGCCGTCTATGCTCCTGCCGCTTTCTCCGACTGGGATGCTGCGACGCGCTCCTTTACGCTCCGCAACAAGTTGGCCTTCTCTGACTTGTCCGACCTCTACGACCTTTCCTATCAGCTTCTGCGTGATGGCTACGTCGTGGAGCAGCAGACGCTTCCTCTCCCCGCCGTGCCAGCGGGTGAGTCGGCACAAATCGCCGTGCCTTACCATAGCGTCCTCGACGCAGGTGCGGAGTATGTGCTCCACCTCTTCCTGCGTCTCAAGGCGGCCACCTCCTGGGCCGACCAGGGCTACCCCGTTGCCGAGGGCGAGATGATCCTGCAGCCGCGCGCGCCCCTTGCCGCCCACGAGGCCCATGGCGGGCGTATCGAGGCCGATGCGAAGCGCCGCCTCTACACCGGTACGACGCAGGAGGGCAGGCCCTTCTCCCTCCAGTTTGACGACTCGGGCAAGTTGGTCTCATGGACCTTCGACGGGCGCGCCGTGATGGTGAAAGGCCCCGACTTCAATAGCCTGCGCGACATCGACAACGACCGCAGCCAGGAGTTGCAGCAGATGCCGATGGTCAGCGAGGCCGAGACGCGCATCGTCACTCAGGGTGGTGACGAAAAGGGCTATACGGTCACCGTGGAGGGCCGCGCCGCCAACTGCCTCTATACCTCCCGCTACACGCTCTATCCTGATGGCGTGGTCGATCTGCAGGTGGTCTTCTCGCCGTCGGGCCCCACGCGCCGCCTGGGCCTGGGCATGGAGCTGGCAGGCTTCGACCAGGTGGCTTACTACGGCCGCGGTCCGTGGTCCAACTATGTCGATCGCATGACGGGTTCCTATCTCGGTCGCTACACCACGACGGTCGATGAGATGATCGACGAGAACGTCCATCCCCAGACCTTTGGCGACCACCAAGACTTGCGCGACCTCACCCTCGATCATGCCAACGGGCTCCGCCTCTCCGTGGCCACGGAGGGTAGGGTGGCCTTCTCGCTTTCCCACTACGACGAGCGTCAGTGGTGCGACCCTGCGGACCAGCTTTGGCGCGATGCGACCCATTGGTACGACCTGGTGCGCAGCGAGACGGTCTTTGCTCACTTCGACGCCTTCCAGCGCGGCCTGGGCAATAACTCTTGTGGCGGCGACGGTTGCCTCGACCCGTATCTCTGTCCCACCAGCGGACAGCTCTCCTATACGCTGCGCTTCACGCCCACCGTGCGTCAGTAGGGCGCAGCTCTTTTTCATAGGCCGAGCCTTCAGCTTTGGCCGATCGCTATCTCATCCCCCACCGTTCCAATGCTTTGGTTGGTGGGGGATGTCATGTATTTGAGCGTCTCTATGTGAGTATTGAAATCGTAAATGTAACAATGTAACAATGTAACATTGCGCGGCAAGACGCCACGTGTCATGTCGGAGGGGTCTCAGGCTGGTTCGAAAAGATAAATAGTAAACCGACTGACCATGGGGTTTACGCTTATAGTCAGTCGGTTATCTTGCGAATGATCAGTCATTCATTGACTTCACGTCATCATTTATATAGCTGTAAATTCATTTCGTACTTAGTCTGTGATTTCTCTAATCAGCATTCCGGGATAAAAGTCTTTGCCAGAAATCTTTTCAAATTCTGTGGCTTCAACGATGGATTCGGCATCTTCCTCAGCCATGAAACGGTTGTCTTTGATTTTACCCTTTACTGGCTTGATAAGACCAACTTGCACGTATGACATCTTGCCCTGTTCGTCAATTACCCTTTCAAGTACCTCGAAACGAGTATTCTCGGTGACATCTTCCTTCAGGCCTACATCTGCCGTGAGCGGATCAACGCTGAGTAGCGGTGCCTTGATTCTGAAATCAGGATAAATCTGCTGTAGCGACGCAAGGTTATGGTCCATCGTTCTTGTCGTAACTTTAAGGAGCAGCGCTTGGGGATCTTTGCTAGCCTTGAAGTGTGTTTCTTTCGACTCAGCTTCTGTTTTTCCCACAAATTCCATTTTGAAAAGCTGGTTGTCTTTTTTGAACGCTTCAACTTTGTCTTTGTCCGTATCGCCATCCTCCGTATAATAGTTCTGATAGAAGGTGTTGGCAATGTCATCATTCCATCGTAATCGGAAGAGATAGGTTGTAACGTGTACTTTGAATCCACCGATAGATTGCATTGCTTTCTGCATCTGACTCGCACTTCCAGAAAGCATGGAGGCATAGCTTTTCAACAACCAGTTCCCACTACCCTTGCTTTGATATTTGATATCATTGACTACAAGATACGTATTATGAATCAGTAGCTCTCCGGCATCTTCCAACAAAGCCATACCGCGAATGCTGGCCCTGGCCACATTGGTTTGTTGCTGGTTAGCATTGTACAGACCGCGCTCTTTAATCAGTTCCATATTGAATGAGCCAGTCTGCTTGTCGCGATTGAACCATTTGGCTACCATCTTCTGTCCAAGATTCACCTGGTCTGCAAAAGACTGGATATTGGCACTTTGGTCGTCCTTATGTTCCGCAAATGTTACTACTTTGACCCCAAGGTTGTGGTTGTTGAAACGCTCGGGGAAAGGTGTCTGAAGAAATACTTGTTCTATGATGTCATCGAAACGTTGATTTTGATGTTTGATCATCATGACATGAATAGAACTGCGCTCGTACGTATTGGCCTCTTCGCCCTGCGGGAAGCATGGCGAAGAGGTAATCGACAGCAAGAATAGGAGAACGATTCGGGTTGCGAGTTGATTTAGATATCCCATTCACCATCAGTTTTATAGTGAACACCTGTTGACTTCTGACTCTTGTCACCTCCTTTTACCCCTCTTTTTTCAAGTTCTTTTTTTATACCTTTATAATATTTCATCAAAGCAAATGCATTATTGCTGCTTTTTGATATTTTATAATCCGAAGGAACATTGAATTCATCATCAGAAACTTGACGAGCGGTTATCTTCGTTACATCCATCTCTATATAGAAACTCATTTCACCAATACTCATCGTACTGACATGTCCTCCATCATACTTTATGATGCATTTGGTAAGCACGCCAGGAACATCCAAACCATAAAAGGCACACTTCAATCCAGCGGGGGCAGGTGTGTCGGACACATAAGCCTTGACATGATAATTTTGGTACATTCCCCCCATAGTATGATTGATATCGCCTTCGTACATTTTACAGCTCGTGTCCAAGATGTCCTTCGTGGTACTTGTTGCTGCAAATGTATTGGTAGAAAGAGGAGATGTCATTCCATCAGCATATTTCAAGTCCTGCTGCAGTAGTGGTAACATTAAAGGTGCGTTCTCCGTGAGGTCCATACCCGTTTTTGTATGTTCGCAATAATGCACATAAGCATATTCGGCAGTTGAACCGGCATTGTGTGCACCTAAAGAACCTCGTTTTCTTGGTGAAGTACCAGTGTCTTCACCTTTAAGCAGTTTGTCAACCAGTCCAGCGTCTGCTATGGTATGACACTTGGTTGTCTCATCTATCAGATGCATTTTGTCGCCCTTTACGATGATGCGTATCTTATGCACACCATCAAAATAGATAGAATTAGGCATCTTCTTGATGTAATCAGAGTAGTTTTCAAAGGTCTCCAATTCAATTTCACCTTCAAAAACTTCTGTTGACTGCGCACTTACGCTTGCCGAAAAGCCGATGATCCACATAAGTGCGAAAATTACTTTTTTAATCATAAAATTCAAATTTATATAATAGATAAACTATTGTTGGCGTCATTTCGTTGTTATTATATTCGGTTGTTGCCCTTTCCCGTATGCAACGCCAATTGCTTGGATTGCTTGGATCTTGGTTTCCCTCAACTCTGCTTCAGTGTCGTACTTTTTCATCTCGTATTTCCACTGTTCACCCAATTTCCCCTTTATGTCCTTGTACAATGTTTGCGCGGCACCATAGCAATTGCAATCAGGAAGGATCTCTGAAAGACATTCTCCTGCCATGTTTGCCGCGTCCATATTCTGATTGGCTGCCCATACAGCGCGTGCCTTTTCCAGTTTTTGGGAACCCGAGATGTCTTGATAGTCTCCCCAAACCTCCATGCTGGCTGAGACGGCATGGTCATATTGACTGTATTGGGAAGGCATGGTGCTGAGAAGATAAAACGCCTCTTCATACTTGTGCTGCTCGGCAAGATGCAGTGCTTTCCGAATGATATAGTCTCCTTCTTTCTCATAATAGGCTATGATTTTTGCCTTGGCGTTGGAAACAAATTCTCGAATCTTGGCATTGGACTTGTTGATAGAACGGAATGCAGCATTGTAAGCTTTTATTTCGTTCGTTCCGACCCCTTTGAGGTTGATAATAGTAGAAGCAAATACTGTGCCGCTTGTATTGTCAACCACCTGCAGGTTGACGTCCAATGTCAATACGACTTGCTGTTGAGTTGTAGCGAGCGTGTTCTTTGTCGCTATGTTCACCTTTGGTACCAACAGAAACGGAGTAAGATACTCGCTCTGTGCAGCAAGCCCATCGGTGGTAATGGCCGTTGTAAGGCTATTGGAAAGATAATCCATGCAGGATTGAGGTATGGTTTCGCTCTGTTCTGGAATATAAACATACATGGATATTGGCTTCTTCTGTGCCCATGCCAACGTCACACAACATAGGCACACGAGTGATAATATTATCTTTTTCATATTGTCGTTATTTTTCACCAATTAAAACTACGGCTTTTCCTAATCCTCGCATATCTACCCTGCAGGGTATTTGGTATTTTGAAGTCAGTTCCTTCACCAGCTCTCTTGCCCATCGACGTGTGTCGTTGGCACGCCCATTTGCCTGATACAGAGCAATACGTATCTGCTCAAACTTTAAAAACGATTCAGAACCCTGAGTAAGGTTGTATCGATGGTTTACGCTGTTGTCGGAAACCCAATCGTCAATAATGTCGGTCAGCTCCTCTCCGCCATACTCGCTCGTAAGGTCTATGCCAGAGCCATTGTCAACAACCTTTACCTCCATCGTGACTTCGCGTCCGTTCTCCATCATGTCGTCGAAATGAGACTGAAGTTGGGCGCAGAAGTTGTCCATGTTGGCAACAACGGCCTCTTCTAATAGTACGGGCACTTCTGCTGAGAGCGAAGGTGTCCCAGTTCCTTGTGCACCTGCGATCTGCTTGTCTGTATATGTATCCTTTGCAGCGAGAGAATAGGTGATGCTTTTCTTGGGACCCATGGTGTTCACCTGCCAGTTGACCTCGATGATTATATCAGCATTGGAATTGCGCTTGATAAGATCCAATGGAGACTCTGCAAGGCCTGCGCCCGATCGTGTTGTCGTTACAGCGTCCATGGCAGCATCGGTTGACATGCTTTTGAGAACAGCCGACAGATCTTTAAGAGGAAAGTTGCGGTCAGTCATCAATGTGTTGATTTTTGTGATGACATTATAGCAGTCTGAACTGTTCTGCAAAGCCCGTTTGTAATTAGGCACGTCAACCGATGTACCTTGGTCATCAAACGTGTCCATGTAATGGTTTGTGGCACACCAATTGTCAGCAGGGACAACCATCAGCGTCGGCTTTTTTGCCTGTCCAAAAGACATCACGGCTGCCAACAAACATATTGCGCATAAATATATTCTTTTCATAGACCAAAGGTGTTAAAATCCGGAATTCAAACTGCGTATAACTCCCTCTTTTTCAAGTGCTTTTCGGAGTTCGTCTTTGGAAACAGAAACGATTGCGGCCATCTTGTATTCTTTGCCGACCTTGACACGATCTGCCACAGGATCGACCACCCGGGCGTACGCGGTGTAGTCCCCATTGTTGAAAAAAGCATTGAAGAAATCTGCATGTTGCGTTTCTGCCTCTGCGTTAGCGATCGGTTTTTGTGCTCCAAACCCTTTCCTCTCAAAACCACGGAATATAACTCCATGGACTGCGGCAAACTTGAATTCCTCCGTGGTTACAGAAGACTTCTTGGTATAGACATATACTTTGACAAGATAGGTTCCTTGTAGTCCTGTCTCAACCCCCTCGATGTCATATCTCGTGTCCGTAATATGTGACTTTGCAGCAAGTGTTGCAAACGAGAAAGTCAGGAAAACAAGAAGCATCATTGCCTTTGACACCAATAAGTCAATATGCAACATATTGCATATGTCTTTGACAATGCTGCAATCATTTGTCACAGTCATGTCGGCTTTTCGTCGAGAAAAGCATTTTGTGATTTTTCTTTCCATTTTATTGTGGCATTTAATCTGTTATGTTGTGAAGGCTAAAATCCTCTGCAAATTTAATAAAAAACAAGCAAACGAAAGAATTTTCATCTTGTGTTTTTTTACACGATCTTGAAAATTTACAAAGATTGCCCCAATTCGGGATAAAATAGCGATTAGTTGCATGTGAAGACAGATACGCGAGTTCTCTTCCCATGCCATCAGACATGGGGTGTATATAAAGAATCGAAAGAGATTATTCTGTCATAGAACGGCATCAGCTTGTTTTTCATGTTTACGCGCAACCCTGTCACCAGCTGTATTCCATCCTCAGAGAGGAAGTTATTATCCTGAATTGGGGCCACTAATGTCTCTGTTGAGTCTCTTAACGCTAAGATTAAACTCTTCAGAGCACAGTTGCATGGGGGTGTTGATGTTACGTTCTTCCTGTTTAGGCTAACAAACATCTATGCTTGACACAGGCATTTGCAAGTGCTCCCCTAAAAGTACAGAATCCCACAGAAATGATTTATTTTGCATAGATATTGGAATATAGATCCAGAAAAGTGAACGGATATCACCATTTGGGGTGGGTGGATATCCTCCGTTTTCAGCAGACTAAGAGGGCCAACACTCCTTGGGTCTCGGTGGCCTTTGTTGTAAATGATTCTCAAACTTGACAGTTTTGTTTGTTCGCTATTTTGACAAGTTATAATATGTGTCTCTTGGTTGCTGGCAGAGATTGGAGATGGCAACCTTTGGGCGGATAAAACTGGAGAAAGGGCATGAGGTAAGGCCGCAATGAAGGCTTTGGCCTGGGATGGGCTTTGTTAAATGGATACGAAGGAATAGTTAATGGGGCGTTAATTCATGCTAATCGACTTGCGTTCGGCTGAACGGGAGGTTATCTTTGTATAGTGGCTGCGCCAGGGCAAATGGTGCGCCAGGCTTCTTGGCATAAACGGCTGGAAGAGACTAGTGACTGAAATGTAAAATATAATCAAGAGAAATAATAATGAAAAGGTTAAAATACTTGTCAATCTCATCGGTTAGGAGTCGGAAAAGACCGTTCTCGTATCGTTCTCGTATCAATCTCGTATCAATCCCGTATTGATCCCGTATCGTTCTCCTATCGTCCTCCTATCGTTCTCGCTTCCGGAAGCGGAAACAATACGGAAACGATACGGAAACAATACGAGGTCGATATATGCTGGAAGGGAGGACGATAGGAGGTGGGTACATGGTGAAGCGTGTGATTGAAGCCTTTCCTTAGAGCAGGGCGCAATGAAACGACCATAACATAAACTCCAAGAGGCTCTCTCGGGATAGAGCAAGTCCAACCGCTGGGTCAAACTTGCCGACTGTCTTCCCGAGTTCAAGATCGAAAAAGAATACAACAAGCGTTTGAGGAACAGCCATTGCGGAGCAGGCAACAAGCCCGCCCGCATGGTTGTTGGGGGGGCTTTCTTCTTGTATGCTCGGCATGAGCTTATTCTAATGGGTGCAAGTCCCTAACGAGCCCTAATAGCGGGAATCGTATAGCCAATAGCAAGGGTGTCCACCGCGAGGTGGAATCTGAAAGAAGCTGGCGGCAAACATCTGACCTAACGTACAGAAACTTCATACAAGGCATATGACCATGGATGAGATTGCAAGACAAATCAAAGTCCCATAGCTATTCGGAATGGTTGGTGTAAATGAAGTGGGTATAAGATGGAAAGAATAAGCCCTTATCCGAGGAGGTCTCACGGACGCATGGGTGAAGATGAATCATTCGATGTACCATGACGGAGTAAAGCTTGCCGTGAGAAGTCAGCAGAGGTCATAGTACCCAAGGCACGTGTGCTTATAGGGAAGGACTGAATCGTGCAGTGCAATAGTAAATGAATGTTACCTTGTGAGACACCTCGTCAGATGTCTGAAAGGAACTCTCTATCCAAGACGATAGGACGGAATCCGACAATAGGATAGAAGTGACGCTACTCATAGGGATAGCTGAAAACAACTTGCCACACATCGCAAGATGAGAAAGCACGAAACCGCCGTATGCGGAACCGCACGTACGGTGGTGTGGGAGGTCGGTAAATGTGAAAATAGGAGGTGAATGCCTTTTATGATTAGCATTTACCTCCTACCCGATCGCTAAACCGTAATGAAGTTTCTAAGGGGACTTCTTTGTCTCGTTTTCGCAAAAAACAGGCTTGGAGCCCCTCAAAGAGAGAGTTCTCAGTGCCATCCAAACAATGAAGGCTGCGGCAGACCATGTTGCAAATACTGTCGATGATGACGGAAATTATCAAGCATTGAAATATCTAATAGTGATTTAGAATGATTAAAGGGATTGGGGTCAAAAGTCCGCCATATCTATGTCTTAAAATAGAAGTTATGGCGGACTATCCTTGCATGTTTTGAGTATGTTTCCTGCTGGGAGAAAAGAGTTAGTGGACGGCTTCTTTCTTGATGGTGCCGTCGCTATACCTCACGATATTGAGACCCT